>WNGF01000017.1_pt1 | contig 193217 bp, 164 predicted proteins | sample 5400641 | NCBI WGS metagenome assembly WNGF01 (sample SAMN13153371, study PRJNA577476) | soil metagenome | isolation source: 80 cm soil or saprolite under grassland replicate 2 | place: USA:California | collected 2016-06-15 | reverse complement strand
GGCTGTCATCGATCAAGCGATCCTCTGTGACTTCATAACGGAAGGGCATTTTGGGCGGCACATTCGTCGCATGCGCGAACTCTACGCGAGCCGCCTCGCGGTCCTTTGCGAGTCGGTTCAGCAAAAGTTAGGGGAATTGCTCACGATACCGAAAACCGAAGCAGGGATGAATACTGTAGGATGGCTGGGAAAGGGATTAGATGCTGAAGCTGTGGCGCAAGCTGCGGCTGAGCGCAATGTCGAAGTCATCCCCATTAACCGATTCGCATTAGAGGCACGAACACCCGAAGGGCTCTTGCTGGGGTTCGGGGCTGTCGATGATGGTGAGCTGCTTCGGGGGGTAGAAGACCTGGCAGCCGCCGTTGAGAGCTCCGCGCGAAAACGGCATCGCGTTGTGCGAATCTCTGGAGCCTAACCGCTTCCAACGTACTCACCAAGTTCCGTACGAGCTTTCAATGAAACCTGGGAGTTATCTCCGAGAAGATCTCTTCACTTCACTCATCATAGCAATTAAGTCGGACACATTATCATCTTGACTCTGTACTTAGCTTCAGGGTCTATACTCTCAATCTTGAGGTGCGCGATGGAGCGAACGGAACTTCGTATAGGCGAGGTAGCAACTCGCACGGGCGTCAGTGCTTCTACGAAAACTCTTGGATTTGGATGAGCAGCTGAAAGCGATGAAGGCTTTCCGTCGCGTCTTAGCGGAACATCTAGCCACTTGCGGAGGCGAACTCAAACGACATGGCGAGTCAGCATGTTGCCCGGTAGTTGTGATCACAAAACAGACAACAAGATAAGAGTCCAGCTTATGACTCGATAGGAGTTCTGGCAGAGCAGCAGCAATGACGTTCAGAATGCGATTGGAATAATCGAGCAGCGGCTGCATGGGTGGTCTAGGAGGAGCAAGAATGTTTACGAAGAGAAGCGAGCCTAGCGCTAACAGTCCGCGCTCAAAGCGCACCATCGCTGCCAGTCTGGCCGCGCTTGGCAGCGTGGTCTTGGCGTCCAGTTGCTGCTTGCCACTTCTGCTATTTCTGTTCGCCGCCGGGGCGGCCGGCACTTCCGCGTTTTTTGTAAAGGTTCGACCATTCTTGCTAGCAGCCTCAGTGCTGTTGATCGCATTTGGCTTCTATCAAAGGTGGCGGGCTAAGCAGTGCCAATGCAAGCCGAACCTTCTCAGCGCGATTCTCTTATGGTTCTCAGCCATTGTTGTGCTCGTCTTTATTCTGTTTCCCCAGCCCATAGCAAACTTAGTGGCTGACCTTCTGGCGGGCTGACATGAAGTATGGCGGCATCATTTTCGCTGGTCCCGCAGCAATCGTACTCATGATCTTCTATTACTTGATTCCGTTTCTGATTGTGGCTGGAGCTTCGGACTCTTTTGCGAAGCTGCGGCCGTTCCTGGTATCAGGTTCGGTGCTGTTCATTGCTCTTGGCTTTTACCAATCGTGGCGGTCCCGGCGTTCGAAGGTTCCCACGACGCTGGATATGGCTGTACTTTGGTTTTCAGCCGTGGTGGTGTTCTGCATGATTCTGTTTCCTGAGACGATAGCGAACTTTTTGGCTAACACGATGGGAGGGTGATATGAAACGCAAGGGCATCATTACCGCATCTGTACTGGCCGCGATTGCATTCCTGGCCTTCTTCTACTTTTACTGGGGAAGCACTGTGCCCAATGGGCAGCTGCCGCTGGTTCGTTTGAATGCTTCCAATGTCGCATCATTAAGGGATGCTTTTAATGGCTCCGCGAGTTCCGTCCGATTGGTCGTGATGCTCTCTCCTACTTGAACGGTATGCTTGCAGGGGGCCTCTGCAATCCAAAAACTACTTAATGAACGGCACGACCCAAGAATCCGACTGTTTGTAATTTGGGAGCCAGTATTGCCGACTGATTTGGGCGCACCTTCGACAAGGACGCTGGCGCGACTCTCTGATCTCAGAGCTTCCCAATATTGGGATAAGGAACATCTGGTTTCTCAGTCGCTCGGCGAGCGGGACCGCTCGTCCGTGGTTTGGGATTACGTAGCGGTATATCAGCCAGGCAAACTGTGGGATCAAGCACCACGGGAGCCTGCTTATTCGAACGTTCCAGTCATCCACGGAATTGACGGTACAAGAGAAGCAGTCCAGAAGTTGTTAGAAGCGAAGATGAAATAGCATCGAGGTTGACATCATTAGAAACTCTGATATGGATTGCTGTGCAACGGACGCTTGGATCGCAGAGCGCGGCTCAGAAGTACTGGAAGCGGTTCCTGGCAACCGAGACGGACAGGAGCCCTTAACCCAACACTGCGCTAACTGCGGAGGTCAAAGTCGGCCCGTTTCACGAAAGACCGTGCTGTTGATGCTCAAACCGGAATTGCTCGAACAGGCGATGACAGGAAAGTTTAGTTTCTGCTCAGCGCGGGATTGCCCTGTCGTCTACTTCGAAGAGGAAGGTGGTCATGAATTCACCACCGATGATTTGCGGGTGCCCGTCGGAGCCAAAGCAAGCTCAGATCCAATTCCGTTGTGCTACTGCTTTGGCTTCGATGAGAGTCATATTCGCGATGAGAATCTTCAAATGGGTAAAACCACTATTCCTGAGAAAATCTTAAGGCTCATCAGTGAGGGCTTATGCGCGTGCGAGTCGCGCAATCCGTCAGGAATGTGTTGCCTGGGCGAGGTTAAGAGAGTTGCCAAACGACTCACCACGCCCAAGCGGTCATTCGATGGCTGCGAGCGCGACGTCTAAATTTTCTACTTGACTCTTGACTGAGCACGAGAGTGTAGACTTGAGGCGTGTCAGTGATGGCGAGTAACGGAAACGTGATTTCAAATTAGATCGCGATGCATCAGAAAAACAACGTTCCGTGGAACAGTCGGGTTGGTCATGACCAAGTGCTCTCATTATGGATCGTAACCGTGATAGTGGTGTGGCGCGCTTGGCCCTTCCCTATCGCGTTCCTTACCTACAAGTCTAACGAGTGACAGCATGGACGAATCCATCTCATCATCAAACCGGCGTGATCTCAATCACGTACGTTGGGCTTCGCGCATCAATCCGTCGATCATCCGCCGGCTCTATCAGACGGACGCGCGGGGCATCGTCGATGATGAACTGATCGATAAGGTGGGTTTTGCTCTTCATGCTCGTTGCGAAAGCATCTTGCGGGCGACCGAAGCCCACGAGCGAGGGCGCGTGACCTGCCCGCGCTGCGAGCACACCATCATGCGTCCAGCCGGGTCAGTGACGAAGGATGTACTCCTCACCTGCGGTTCTTGCAAATGGAGTGTGAGATGGAAAGACTATCTCAAAACCTATCAGGACAAGCATCTGCACGGTGGGGGAGCAGTTGCGATTTTCGAAGCGTTCATCAAGGAGTTTGGCCGCGCCCGTTTACCGCATGAGAAGATGCTGGCAATTGATCGCCTCATCCACGGCTTTCATTGGGAGCTTGTGAAGAATCCCGGTCGAACCGTAGCCACGAGCTTGATCTATGCCAAGAATAAGTTTGAGCTGCTCACATTCCTCGACACCCTTACCTGCGGCGAGAACAGTACAACGGGTCTGGAGGAGGGCAAGCGGGAATGGGAGCGAAAGCTTGAACTCTCAAACCAGCCAAAACGAATCGGGCTTTCTTTCCAGCAAACGAAGGAGGCAAAAGGTTGATTAATCGAAGCATATACCTGGTGGACGCACTCTCCGCGCCATACAACAGTCCGTAGCGCAAGATGATGACGTCTATCAATCCCTGTTCATCGGATGCAAGAAGCTGTTCTTCCAGCGACCGAGTAGCGTCTACAATTTCCTGCAACTTGGAATTCATCTCTCGCGGCTGCAGAGTGTCATCTTCAGTCTTGACGGCTTCACCATGATCGCCGAATCCGTAGGCGAAGGTCATGGACTCACCCACAATCCTTTTGGTCCCAGCGGCGATGGCGGCGTTCAGTAGGTTCGTAGTTCCCATGACACGCAGCTGATTCGTCGCTCTCATATGCGAGGCACGGATCGGCCCGTTCTTGGGAATAGCGGTCAGCAAGTCTATGACACAGTCTGGCGCCGCAGAACGAAGCGCTTGCTCCAGGTTCTTGGCATTCATCGCGTCGGCGACGGCCGCCGTTGCGCCTGCTTGTTCCAACGTCCGTGTTTTTTCAGAAGACCGAGTGAAGCCGGTGACTTGATGGTTCCTGGCGGCGCACGCACCAAGGGCAACCCGAGCGTACCAGTCGCGCCTGCGATGAAGATTCTCGTCTTTCCCCAGTTAAGAAACTAGGCCACTTGAACTTCCCGCCGAAAATGCCAAGAGAATTCAATCCGGGCTGTTCGTGGGATGGCAAGAGTTTACCCGTGGGATGCAATTCCCTGTGCACCCGCCGTTCAACGGTGCTGACCAGAGATGAGCTGGTCAATGGTTGTTCCCTATCAGAGACCAAGCTCGAGCTTCGTGAAGTCTTTAACGCCTTCGCACCGGTTAGACGAATCCACATAGGCCCGCCTTCCTGTTCAACTTCCATCTCAAAAGGGAAAAAAGGGCAACACAAACGCTCGAGCGTTATCCATTCTGATACGTCTTTGATCATCTCTGATTCGGCGGGAAGCCGGAGTGAGTAACCATCGGCCAGTTCTCGCAGTTCTTGACCGGCTGCGCGGATCTGTTTGATCAAGACCAGGATTCGCTTCCTTTGCTCATCGCTCAATGCCGCCATGTTACAGGCTAGAGGCGATTCGTTTGTTACTTTGTTTTCCACATTCACTCGCACTTCTCGCTGAGGCTGTTGCTGAACAACGGTTCCAGGTTCCTGCGACCTTGCCCCCGAACAGCCTTGCAGCAACGTCAGACTGACTGTGAATCGTTCCGATCTCCTTTAGCGTGAAACCCGATTCTTGTGAACGCTTAATAAAGGCCACGATGGACGCACCTTCTGGCGAGTAGTCGCGATAGCCGGATGAGAGTCGCCGCGGCTTGTTTAATAAACCACGCCGCTCATAGTAACGTATGGTCTGAACGCTGACGGCTGACCGCGCGGCTAGTTGTCCGATGCGCATTCTATTTCTCCTACAAACTGATCGAAAGTCTGCACCCTGTTCTTAAGTATAGAGTCAAGCCAATTTCTGCCGTTCACAGAATTCGTTTGTCAGGTGACCATCCTGGAACATTTTATAGAAGTCTGTCAGTTGCGCCTCTCTTTGCTATTGGAGGGCGTACGCCAAATCTTCAATCAAATCGCCCAAGTGCTCTAGTCCTACAGACAGCCGAAGCAGATTCTGAGGTGTCTTCGAGTCTTTACCCTCAGTCGACGCCCGGTGCTCGATTGTGCTCTCTACCCCACCTAAGCTTGTCGCGCGAGTGATCAGTTTCACCCGCCCCGCAACCTCCATCGCGTCCTTTTTACCACCTTCCACTTGGAACGAAAGCATCCCGCCAAAACCTCGCATTTGCCGGGCGGCGAGTTTGTGTGAGGGATTAGATTGAAGTCCGGGATAGTTAACAGTCTGGTATGAATTGCCGGGATGAAATACGCCTTGACATATATGAATTGTCGCAGTATGTTTTTACGTGTATATCTACGGTCAAATTATGCAGTTACAGCTACTTCTCGCGGCAACCTGATCGCGCCATCGAACAAGCAGCAGGAATTGGCTTGACTCTATACTTAAGAACAGGGTGCATACTTATACGCGTTACTACTGGTGCCGTTTTTGAACCAAAAAAGAGATTCTGGTCTACCTGAAGCGCGCGCAAATGCGAGAGTAGTGTCATGGATTCCCGCCTGGAAAAGTTGAAAGAAAATCTGGAGTCAGTGGTGGAAGGCATGTCCAGCGAGCAATTGAGCTGGCATCTCCCGGGGAAGTGGTGTGCGGCGGAGGTGTTGGAACATCTGTATCTCAGCTACACCGGAACGATCAACGGATTCGAGAGAGTCATAACAAGCGGCAAACCGCTCGCGACGAGGGCATCCATGGCGCAGCGGGTGCAGACATTCGTGGTCGTGGGATTGGGTCTCATGCCAGGCAGACGAAAAACCCCCGCAGTGGCCCAGCCGAAAGGCTTGCCGGTGGAAAAGGTGCGAAACGAGATCGGGGGAAAGATGGCGGGAATGGATGCGATCATCGTGCAGTGTGAAGCCCGCTTCGGGCGCCAGGTAAAGCTGCTCGACCATCCGATTCTGGGTCCGCTGACTGCGCCACAGTGGAGAAAGCTTCATCTGGTGCATGGACGGCATCACCAGAAACAGCTTCTCCTGCTTCGCGAAAGCACGACGAGGCAAATGGGCTGAACGCGGGCAAGCGCGGTCTTTTCTTCTAAATTAAATAGGAGCCAAGAAGCAATGAAGCCAACTGTGCTTACCGCATAGCATCTGTCTTGCTGATTTTCCTTGCCGCAGGCCACACGATTGCAATCCTGAAGTTCAAGCCACCCTCTCCTGAAAGCGAGAGTGTTTGGAACACCATGAACAGTGTCCACTTCCAGGTCGGGAGAGGGGAATACTCTTACGGAGGTTTCTGCCGCACACCTCGGCCATCAAGTAAGAATAAGACTTAATGTCATAAACCCACTTGGACTCAATCTCATTTGACAGTTTGACTAAACCTTTCAGGTCTCTTGCTTGTTTCAGCGTCTCAATGCGGTCCGGCGGCCTTTTGTCTTTGCCAAGCGGTGTTGGTAACACCCAGAATATCAAACGGTTGGCGAAACGTAGCGGTGAGAGTTTGATCCTTCCAAGTCGAGTTCGAACACACAAAATCGAGCAATCGGCGCTTTTCGGTCGGATTCTGTTTTTCAAACAGGAAATAAGCCTTTTTCGAGAGTTCTAGTAGCCGGACGCCGTCTTGGAAGTAGTTGCGCCCTGGTGTTCGGCTATTTGATTCGTCAAACGCTTCTGCGCTTGCCGCCATTCCTGCGCCTTGCGTTCAAAAAAACCGGGTTCAATGAAACCGTCGAGCCGATCTTCGTAAAGCTTATCAAGGCGATTCTGAATCTTGCCGTGCTCGGCTTGCAGTCGAGCTATCGCCTCGTCCCTGAACCGTTTCTCATCTGCATGGCTTTGGTGTAAGGCTTCGGTCACCCAATCCATGACTTCATCGTCAAAGACCAGGGCTTTCAGCAAATCAGCGAAGCACTTTTCCAGCGTCTCCTCGCGCGTGTAGGGTTCACCGCATTTCCCCTTGTTCCCGGTGCAGTGATAGTAAACGTACTTGCCTTTCTTCTTCTCGGCCACTAGAGCGCAACCACAATGCCCACAACTAACCAAACCCGAGAATGCAAACTCGTGTTTCGCCACCTTCTGCTTGGTAGTAAACCGCCCGTCGAGAATCTCCTGGACGCGCTCAAAAAGTTCTGTCGAGATTAGCGGCTGATGACTGCCACGATATGTCTTACCATTCCAATCGAAGTCACCTGTGTAGACGCGCTTTCGCAGCAACTTATGTATGTTGGATTTTGATATTGGCTTCTTAGCCCCGCGCGAAACTAAACCCGCTTGCCGCGCTCTCGCAGTAACTTCGAGGATCGAACACTGCCCCGTTGCGTACCACTGAAAGATTTTGGTGATGATGGAAACAAGATCAGGATCAGGCTCAATGATCCTCTTGCCGTTAGGCCCCATCACGTTGCGATATCCCAACGGTGCGAAGGATGGATAGATCGACTGTTCGGCCTTCTCCAGCATTCCTTTTCTGGTTTCTTCCGATAAGTTGTCGATGTAGTTCTTAGCCATCAAGACCTTGATGCCGTGCATGAACTTCTCTGACGATCGAGACTCTTTGGAGAGAACTACGCTTTCCTTGACGAAGTGAATCTCTAGATCCAATTCGTCCATCGTTACGTAGTCTTTCAGATTGCGATAGAGACGATCCGGTTTCTCAACTAGGAGGACACGAACAGACGACGAGCGCTTGAGGAATTTGACCATCTCATCAAAACCGGCTCGACCTGGTTTCTTGGCGGTCTCAACGTCAACGAACTCGCGCACAACGACGAAGCCTTCGGACTTGGCGTAGTGATCTAAGAGCTTCCATTGCGCCGGAATGGAGAAGCCTTCTTTTTCCTGTTCCTTTGAAGAGACGCGGCGAATACGTCTTCGATTGTTGCCGGGATTGCCAATTCAAGGTTTGTAACTGTAGGGTCGTCATATTTGATTTTATTGTCCAGTGATTCCTGTAACTCCTGCATGCGACGGTGTAGCTTCGCGATGCCACGGTTGATTTCCTCTAGCGTCCATTCTTGCGATGATTCGAAACTTCCTGGCACGATTGTTTTCTTCCTTCCTTCAAATGAGCGAAGCTACCGAGTCTATCGCACTCTCTTGCGGCATAAGTACGCAAGTGGAGTAGAATGCCGCCCGCGCCGTTTGCTGGGTGAATTAAGAAGTCCCTTTGACAATGCTATACTCGACTAACCTTGGGTCTGCCCTTTCACGAGACAGGAGAAGGATTATGGCCGCAAATCTGGAAGACCAACTGATTGATAAGGTGCGAGTGCTGCCTCCCAACAAGCAACAAGAGGCGCTAAGACTCCTTGATACTCTTGCGAGTGGGGCTAGTTCTGAACCCAACGGAACAGTGGTGGAGCGCAGGCCCATTTGGGAGATTGTTGAAGAGGTCAACGCCGGGTTGCCCGCAGACACTTGGGAGAACGTCCCCACCGACGGCTCGATCAATCTTGATCATTACCTCTACGGAACGCCGAAACAGCAGCCGTGAAAGTTGCATTCGTTGATACGCTCTACTTTGTGGCGCTCTTCAATCCCAGAGACCGATGGCAGAAGAACCTGAAGATCGACTCTCCCCCGACAATCTTCGCGCAATCGAGTCGGCTCTCACCATAATGCTTCGTGCTATTATGTGGGCCGGAGGAAACTCATGGAAATCAAGATGACCATAATCTATGAAAAAGCCGATGGGCTGATCCAGGCCTCGGTCGCGGAACTTCCAGGCGCGATCTCGCTCGGCGCTGATGTCGAGGAGGCGCGGCGAAATCTGGATGAAGCAATCGAGATGGTGCTGGAAGGAAACCGCTTGCTGGCCGAAGATGTTGCCAGAGAAAAGATCAGTAGCGAAGAAATCGCCTTCCGCGCCGCATGAAGCGAACCGATTTAATTCGGCATCTGGAAACTCACGGCTGCCAACTCATGCGCGAAGGAAGACAGCATAGCCTTTTAATCAACCGCCAAACCAGGAAATCCGCCGCCGTGCCGCGTCATCGAGAAATTCCCCAGGGAACAGTTCGAAGCATTTGCCGAGCTCTAGGGATTCCGTCGCCGTTCTGAAACGTCTCGGCGCGAAATTGAATAGGAGAATCGTTAAGTGGCTTTCACAGTTCAAACTGAAGCGCCTCCACTCAGTGAAGATGCGACCGGCGCTCTTCGCGTCGGCGACTCGCGTGTTCTGCTGGAAATAGTTGTTCGCGCGTTTCAGGAGGGCGCAACGCCAGAGACGATTCTGCAGCGATACTCTACGTTGGCACTCCCTGACGTGTACGCCGTCCTTGCCTACTATTTACGTCATCCGAGCGAGGTCGAGGAGTACTTGGCCAGGCGCGAGCAGATGGCGGAAGAAGTTCAGCAACGAATTGAGAACCAGCAGACCGACTTAAGCGAAATCCGCGCTCGCCTTCTCACCCAGCGACGTGCGTGAGATCAAAGACATGTTGCGGCTGCTTGCCGATGAGAACTTCAACTGCAATATCGTGCGAATTTGAGTAATCATGAGGATCGACATTGACGGGCTTACCGAAGCTGAACTGATTGATCTCAACAATCGGGTTGTCGAGCGGTTGAAATTCTTGAGGCACATGCGGGCCCACTCCCAAATGCTGGAGTTCAGTATTGGTGATCGTGTTTCGTTTCAGCCGGAAGGCCGGCCTCTTCAGATTGGTATGCTCACACGCTACAACAAAAAGACCGTTACAGTTATCACTGAAAGCGGCGAGCACTGGAACGTCGCTCCCGGATTGCTGCGCCGCGTTAATAGCTCTCAGAGTAGCGACAACGCTTCGACGAATGTGGTTCAGCTGCACAGGAAGTGAGGAGCGAATGCGGCCCCATCGAACCATTGCACCTTTTCTTAAGCTCAGGCTGATGCCGTAGTGAATCATTGCGAAGCCAAACATGGATATTCTGAAGCAATACACGGAGCGAGCCAACGAAATCGTCGGAGAGCGCACGCCTGACGAGGAGAAGTATGACCGTGAAGTCATACGCTGGATTCGAAAGGGGAAGAGCATCCGCAAAGCTATTGCGAAGGCGAGTGAGAAGTACCCGACTGAGGCGTTACAAGTTGACAATGATAACTTGGCTGACGTGCAGGCTCATTACGAATACCTGGCAGAACACGAGGGCATCATGGAGAAATTAGACGCCCTCAAGAAATAGGCGGTCCGAGGCTGACTAGCCTACTTGCCTCAGAAGGTCAAAGGTTATCTTCATCTCCACTGTAGGCGCGCAGAACAGGTTGCGAAGAGTGTCCACTGCGGGGAGCCAGATCGGACGAAGGTCGCTGGAATTACCTCCGGCGGCCTTTTCGTTTTGCCACTCCTTAGTCGACGATGTTATTTTTGGCCTTGCGCTAGAACGAGCATCAAGACTCAGACTCAGATGGGTGAATAGGTAATACGGTTACTGTCACAATGGAAAGACCACAAGTAAAAAGGGAGATCCTCCAAACCGGATCGTTTATCGAGTTGGCGAATGCAGAATGAAAGAAGAGGCCGCTCGCGAGAGTGGCCTTTTGCTATCTTGTGCCGCGATCCCTGCCAAACGGCCCTGGTTTAGCGTTTAGCCCTTCGATGTCCTCATCGATCATAAAAGCGAACGACTTCCAGCTCAAAATCCAATACGTTCGCTGAGTTTACCTCAAGCTTTTCTCAACCACCCTGCTTACTATGTAATCTGGATAGCCGGGTTAATTCCGCCGCTGACCCGAAATGCCACTGTTAACTTACCGCGCCACCCTATTTGCCCCGGGCCAAGGATACGAATGAGCCAACCAGGGACAAATCAGCCAACGGACTTAGGTAAGTTGTCAGAAGCGAGCGATTCTTGCGGATATTTACGGCAATTGGACGTTTCCAGCAATCAAATGTGCGAAACCACAAAATGCAATAATTTAGTGTTTGGTGAACAAGGACGGGAAAAATCGAAGTGACAGAGGGTTGTGCTAGTCGCAATTGAATGGAGAGATGTCCTCTTGCCCCAATCTCACGAGGCGACAATTCGGGTTCTCATCGTGGACGATCACTGGAGTGTGCTTCAGGCCTACAGGATCTTGATAGACAGCCAGCGCCCCCGAATGGAGGTGGTCGGCGAAGCCCTCAACAGCGGCGAGGCTCTAGCGGAGGCGCGGTCCCAAAATCCAGACGTCATCCTTTTGGACAGGCACATAAAAGATGCGGTGGGCAACGATGTGGACGGCCTCGACCTCGTTCCAGCGCTTGGTGAAGTAACAAGTGCCCGCATTCTAATTCTCACGGGCGACGAGGACCCGCACCTGGCTGAGCAGGCATTCGACCGCGGGGCCCGGGGGGTGGTTAGTAAAACCGCGCAGGCCGAGGTGATCCTGAAAGCAGTCGAAAGCGTTTATAAGTCTCAGCACTGGCTGGACAGGAGTTCGATGGCGAGACTCCTGGACAAAGCGCGGCGCCGGGAGAATTTATGGGAGGACCCGGAGGCCGCCAAGATCCGCGAACTCACGAGTAAGGAGCGCGAGATAATTCGCAGAATCTGTGAACGACCCGCCTCCTCGATCGAGGAGATGGCCCAGCAGATGAACACGAGTCCCAAGACGTTTACCAATCACCTAACTTCGATCTACAGCAAGCTGGATATCCAAGAGCCCAACAAACAGTGGAAGCTCTTCATCTACGCTAAAAAGCATGATCTGGATAAACCCTCAAAATAATCTCAGCCTCTCTGTCCGGCTGCCGGTTTGAAAGACAACGCGGCATAAAAGTCATGGCGCAGGTGGGAGTTAACTCCCGTCCTACCCGATAAATTTGGGAGGCGACCCCTGTCAAAATGGGGAGTTACTCCTCATGTGCTCCCTGCCCAAAATCGATATCCTGCCAGCCGTTGTGGGAGTTGTCCCAAGAAAGTATCAGACGAGGAACGCCTGAATTCGCCGGTCCGAGACTGCGATGAGAGGGACTTCAAATCCGCCCATAAAGCCTAACGTCGGCAGCAGTATTAACTGCACAACCTACGGCCCACTCCAGCGGCGGCAACAGCCGAGGATCGACAGAGCATACGCCGTAACGGTGCGTGGTTCGGATGTGAAGGGCGAAGCATTCAATGCACAAACAACTCTCGACAACATTGGCGCCGGCGGGCTCTATTTAGCATTGGACCAGGTGGTCCCCTGCGGCGCGGAGCTGTCATTCGTCGTCAGTTTCACAACAGAGGGTCTTGACGGGAAGAAGTCATCGAACGTCGCCTTACGCGGTAAGGTGCTGCGCTCCGAGCCGCAAAACAACGGCAAGTGCGGCGTGGCCGTTGAGTTCACCGAACACAGATTTTTATAACCATTTAGGTGGGCCCTGTAACAAGCTAATAAGGAATAAGTAAGTGGCAGCGTGGATGCCCTCCTGTCAATAGTGACGGGTGAATATGCCGCCATTAGCGAAGACAAAACCTGACCAAGAGGCGATCATCTGCCGCCTCTTAAGAGACTGGCTCTCGGATCTGCGTCCCCGCACCAGACCTGCTCGGCCTTCCGTTAAGTTCCCGACGCGGAGCGATCCCGATCCGCGCTTCTTCTGGAAGGAGAATTCTCATGACCCGCTCGCTCCATTCGACCCCGCGATCTCAGCAACTCATTAGTCTGACGTTAGTGCTGGCAATGTGGATGACTTGGATCATTCCGGTAGCTTACGCGCGATATCGGCCTGTGTCCCCCAAAGCGACCGCGACGAGCCGCTCAAAACACGTGAGCCGATCAGTCGCAAAGGCTAATAGCTCTACCGGCTCGCCAATTTCCCACGCAACACAGCCAATGGCGACGATCAGTGCGGGCACCGCACTTCAGTTCAACGGGTCTAATCAGTATGTGACCTTCGGCAAAGCGGTCGGGAATACTGGCGCCGCCGTGGGTTCCCCGACTTGGGTGAGCGCGTCTCCGTTTACACCTCCTCCATCTGGCCTCCGTGCTCTTCAGCTCAACGGTTCGAACCAATACGTGACGTTTGGGGCGGCACCGGGACTTGGCGCCGCCACCTTTACATTGGAGACGTGGTTCAATCGCACCGGTGTAGGCGTCGGCACCAACACCGGCTCGGGAGGAATAGCCAGCGCCATCCCGCTGGTGACGAAGGGCAGGGCCGAGGCTGAGGGCTCGAACGTCGACATGAACTACTTTTTCGGTATCGACGCAACGAGCGGGAAGCTGGTCGCCGACTTCGAGGAGGGGCCGAGCACAGGAGGTACGCTCGGTCTCAACCATCCAGTCAGCGGTACCACCGTGATCACGTCCAATGTGTGGCACCATGCGGCGGCGACTTATGACGGACAGACTTGGAAACTGTATCTGGATGGTGTTCAAGATGGAACCCTAACGCTCGCGGTCCCACGCCCGCCGCGCTCGGACAGCATCCAGCACGCTGCCTTGGGAACGGCCATGACCTCGACGGGCGCCGCGGCGGGTTACTTCCAAGGCATACTGGACGAGGCCCGCATTTGGAACTACGCCAGAACCCAATCGGACATTCAAGCCTCGAAGGATGTGGAAGTTCAGAGGGCAGGCGGATTAATCGGACGCTGGGGCATGAATGAAGGGACAGGAACGATCCTAAGTGACTCGTCAACATTCACTTTAGGTGTGACGACCTTCACCTTGGAGACGTGGTTCAATCGCACGGGCACAGGAGTTGGTACCAGCACCGGCTCAGGTGGCATCGCCAACGCAATCCCCCTGGTAACAAAGGGCAGGGCGGAGGCCGAGGGGTCGAATGTGGATATGAACTACTTCCTCGGCATCGACGCCACGTCCGGGAAGCTCGTCGCCGACTTCGAGGATATGCTCAATGGTGGCAATCATCCGGTGACAGGACTCAGTGTGATTCAAAGCGACATTTGGCATCATGCGGCGGCGACGTACGATGGGTCGACCTGGACGCTCTACCTCGACGGCAATCTTGAAGCAACATTACTCGTCGGAAATTTTACTCCGCGCTACGACAGCATCCAGTACGCGGCGCTGGCCACTGCTATGAATTCGACGGGAGTCGCGGCGGGCTTCCTTAACGGCATTCTCGACGAGACCCGCATATGGAGTTACGCCCGCACCCAAGCGGAAATCCAATTGACAAAGGACACGGAAGTCACAACAGCTACCGGCTTGATCGGCCGCTGGGGCATGAACGAGGGTGCCGGGGCAATTGTCGGTGATTCTTCCGTTAGCGGCATCAATGGGAATGCCACAAACGCTCCTACTTGGGTTGCAGGATTCCCGATCCCATCTTCTAACCGAGCACCTACCGTTAATGCCGGGCCGGATCAAACAATCACCCTGCCGGCCAGCGCGAGCTTAAATGGCTCGGCGACGGATGACGGACTGCCCAACGCCACCCTCACAACATTGTGGTCGCAAGTCAGTGGCCCCGGAACAGTCGCTTTCGCGAACCCCAACTCAGCAAGTACGATGGCGAGTTTCTCTGACCCGGGGAGTTATGTGCTCCGGCTGACAGCCGACGACGGCGAACTAAGTAGTAGCGACACTGTAGCCCTCACGGTCAACCCGCAGCCCCCAACGAATAGTGCGCTCGAGTTCAACGGATCGACCCAATATGTAACCTTTGGGCAGGCGCCAGGCCTAGGCGCATCGAACTTCACGATCGAGACATGGTTCAGTCGCGAAGGCGCAGGGGTCGGCACCAACACCGGCTCGGGCGGCATTGCCAGCGCCATCCCTCTCGTAACGAAGGGTAGGGCGGAGGCCGAGGGGTCCAATGTCGACATGAACTACTTCCTCGGCATCGACGCCACGTCCGGCAAGCTCGTCGCCGACTTCGAGGAAGGGGCGGGCGGCACAGGACCCCTGGGGCTGAATCACCCAATCAGCGGTCAGACCGTCGTCACGAGTAATGTTTGGCACCATGCGGCTGCCACTTACGACGGGCAAACGTGGAGGCTCTACCTCGACGGGGTGTTGGACCGCAAACTCACTGTCGGCCAACCGGCGCGCGCAGATTCGATCCAGCACGCGGCGCTGGCCACCGCGATGAACTCGACGGGTATGGCCGACGGTTTCTTCCAGGGCACGCTCGACGAGGCGAGAATCTGGAACTACGCGCGCTCATCGCAACAAATTCGCTCCTCCAGAAATACAGAAATCCTCACCGCTTCCGGACTCCTCGGTCGCTGGGGCATGAACGAGGGAACTGGTACCGTCATCGGCGATTCGTCCGGCAACAGCATTAACGGCACAGCGACAAGCGGAGCCGTGTGGGTATTGGGCTATCCCTTCACTCCTGAGACGGTTCCACCGGCCCAACCTCAGAACGTAATAGCGACTGCTGGCGATGCCAGCGTCACCTTAAACTGGAGCGCCAACTCCGAATCAGATCTGGCGGGCTACAATGTCTACCGCAGCACTTCGTTTCCGGTCTCGACGGGCAGCCCTCCTCTGAACGGCGCAGACCTGCTAGGCAGCCCAACTTTCACCGACACCACAGCCACAAACGGTACCACGTACTACTACGTAGTCACTGCTGTGGATGGCTTTGATAATACCTCCCCCTCGTCTGTCGAGGCGTTTGCCACTCCGCAGAACGCTCCGCCAGCACCGCCCCAGAATCTCTTGGCGAGTACCGGCGACAGCACAATTACCCTGAACTGGAGCGCCAACTCCGAGGTGGACCTGGCCGGCTACAACGTTTACCGCAGTTTAACGACGCCGGTGCCAACGAGCGGCTCTCCACTGAACGCCACCCTGCTCACCAGCCCGACTTACACCGACATTGGTCTTGCCAATGGTACCAGGTACTACTACGTGGTCACCGCCCTCGATATCTCTAATGGAGCATCTGGCCCGTCGAATGAAGTCTATGCCACGCCTAATTGCCCGGCGATCTCCGCACCTACGAATCTTCAGGCGATGGCAAGTGACGGACAAGTATCCTTAACCTGGTCCGCATCAGCGACAGCCGTCAGTTATAACGTCAAACGCTCACTAGTGAGCGGCGGCCCCTACACCACAGTGAGCGCCAGCAGTGGTGTAACCTCCACAAACTACACCGATGTCGGCTTAACCAACGGCGCGACCTACTACTACGTGGTCTCGGCAGTCAATTCGTGCAACGGCGAGAGCAACAACTCTAACCAAACAAGCGGCAGACCTCTAGCGGTTGCCGGGACTGCCCTGAGTTTCGACGGTGTCAACGACTACGTGACGTTTGGTCCGGCGCCGAATCTCGGTTCAGCTACTTTCACCCTGGAGACGTGGTTCAATCGCACGGACGCAGGAGTCGGCACCAGCACCGGCTCGGAAGGAATAGCCAGCGCCATCCCCCTGGTAACAAAGGGTAGGGCGGAGGCCGAGGGGTCGAACGTCGACATGAACTACTTTCTCGGCATAGACGCCTCGACCGGCAAGCTCGTCGCAGACTTTGAGGAGGGTCCGGGCGGTATCGGCCCACTGGGCCAGAACCACCCAATCACCGGCAACACCGCGATCACCTCGAATGTCTGGCACCATGTCGCCGCCACCTACGACGGCACGACCTGGAAACTCTATTTAGACGGAAACTTGGACGGCTCGCTCGCGGTCGGCCAGCCAACGCGCTCGGATTCCATCCAGCACGCGGCTCTCGCTACGGCGATGACCTCGACTGGCGTTGCGGCAGGGTTCTTCCAGGGCACACTCGACGAGGCCAGAATCTGGAACTACGCCCGCTCACAGCAGCAGATCCAGGACACGAGAGAATATCAGATCCCCAAGGCCATTGGTCTGCTCGGTCGCTGGGCCATGAACGAAGGGAGTGGGGCCATCGTCGGCGACTCCTCCGGGCACAGCATTACTGGCACAGCCAATAACGGACCAGTGTGGGTCAGCGGGTTCCCCTCAGTTCCGAATAATACTCCGCCGGCACCGCCGCAGAACCTGGCGGCGAATCCAGGAGATACCAGAGTCGCGCTGTACTGGAGTGCTAATACCGACTCGGACCTGGCCGGCTACAACGTCTACCGCAGCACCTCGAGCCCGGTCCCAACCAGTGGCGCCCCGCTGAACGGCTCGAATCTGCTCACCAGTCCCGCCTTCATCGATAACGGGGTCACCAACGGCACGACTTACTATTACGCGGTGACGGCCGTTGACAGTTCCGACAACGGTTCCGGCAAGTCCAATGAGGCGCAGGCGATTCCACAGAATTTACCTCCAGCCGCACCGCAAAACTTGATTGCGAGCGCCGGCGACGCCAGTGTCACCCTGAACTGGAGCGCCAACTCCGAGATGGACCTGGCCGGTTACAATCTCTACCGCGGCACCTCGATCCCCGTCCCGGCCAGTGGCACACCGCTAAACGGTTCTAGCCTAATCACCAACCCCCTGTTTACCGACATTGAGGCCACGAACGGGACTACTTACTACTACGTGGTTACCGCGGTGGATACATCTAACAATGTTTCGGCTTCATCAACTGAGGCAAGCGCAATTCCGCGTGCGTCCACTGGATCCGCCCTCGACTTCGATGGAGCGAACGACTACGTCACGTTCGGTCCGGCGCCGGGCCTGGGCAGCTCAACCTTCACGCTCGAGACCTGGTTCAAGCGGGAGGGCGCAGGGGTCGGCACCAACACCGGCACGGGCGGCATCACAGACGCCATCCCCCTCGTCACTAAGGGCAGGGCGGAGGCCGAGGGCTCGAACATCGACATGAACTACTTCCTCGGCATCCAGGCCTCGACCGGCAAGCTCGTGGCCGACTTCGAGGATATGGCCACCGGCGCGAACCATCCAGTCATCGGGGCCAGCGTGATCACGTCCAATGTCTGGCACCACGCCGCTGCCACGTACGACGGCACGAAGTGGCAGCTTTTCCTCGACGGAAATCTTGACTCGGAGCTCAACGTCAGCCAGACGCCACGCTTTGACAGCATCCAGCACGCGGCATTAGCCACAGCGATGAATTCGACAGGTGTGCCCGCAGGCTTCTTTCAGGGAACGCTCGACGAAGCGAGAATCTGGAACTACGCTCGTTCACAGCAGCAGATTCAGGGCTCAACAAATGCTGAAATCGCACAGGCCGTTGGACTGATCGGGCGCTGGAGCATGAACGACGGGGCGGCGACGACAGTCGCTGACACTTCTGGTAGCAACATCACCGGAACCACCACCAATGGTCCAGTGTGGGTAACGGGCTTTCCCCTGACCCCAGCACCTGGCTACGGCGCGCCAGCCGCACCAATCCTAAATGCGCCGGCTAACGACGCGACAGGCGTTTCGAACTCTCCGACGCTGGACGTATCAGTTTCGGATCCAGACGGGGGTAATCTCACCGTTACATATTATGGAAGGCCGATCGGCCCTACTTCTACCGGACCAGACTTCACGATCGTCGCCCTGCCTGACACGCAATTCTACGTCTCCAGCTTGAACGGGGGCATCCCGGCGATCTTCAACTCGCAGACGCAGTGGATCGTGGATAATAAGGCCTCCAGGAACATCGTCTTTGTGACCCAGTTGGGCGATTGCGTCCAGAACGGCGATAACGGCGGGAACAACGCGGAATGGGTCAACGCCGACGGGGCTATGAGCAAGATAGAAGATCCACTCACGACCATGCTTACCTACGGCATCCCGTACGGAATAGCTGTCGGCAACCACGACCAATCACCCATCGGGGACCCGAACGGCACCACCACCTTCTTCAATCAGTATTTCGGAGAAGCTCGCTTTAGCGGCAGGGAGTACTACCGAGGCCATTACGGAGCGAACAACGATAACCATTATGAGTTCTTCAGCGCGAGCGGCATGGACTTCATCGTCGTCCACCTGGAGTACGATCCAAACGCCAACCCGGCCGTCTTGGCGTGGGCCGACAACCTGCTCAAGACATACAGTAACAGGCGAGCCATCGTCGTAAGCCACTACATCATCAACGCTGGTAACCCGGCCACTTTTGGGGCTCAGGGACAAAAGATCTACGACGCATTGAAAGGCAATCCAAATCTGTTTCTGATGTTGTCGGGGCACGTCAGCCCGCCCGAGGGTCAGAGGCAAGACACATTCACCGGTAACACCATCTACTCGCTGATGTCCGACTACCAGGGGAGGACCAACGGCGGAAACGGCTGGTTAAGGATCATGGAGTTCTCGCCAGCTAATAACGAGATCCGGGTCAGGACGTACTCACCCTGGCTCAACCAGTACGAGACGGACGCCGATAGCCAGTTCACGCTGAGCTATACCATGCAGGGAAGCACCAGCGCATTCTCTGTCATCGGCACTGCGAATGCCCAATCGGGCAATAACGCTACAACCGTTTGGCAAAATCTATCAACAAACGCACAGTACGAGTGGTATGCGACCGTTAGCGACGGCTCCAGTACCACGACCGGGCCCACCTGGCGATTCACGACCGCCCCGCCGTCGAACCAGCCGCCTGTCGCAGCCAACGACAGCTTTAGCAGTGACGAGGACACTGCGCTGTCTGTCGCCGTCCCAGGGGTGCTAGCGAACGACACCGATGCCGACGGTAACCCGTTGACTGCCTCAGTCGTCAACGGTCCATCGCACGGCACGCTCACCTTCAACGCGAACGGCTCTTTCAACTACACGTCCGTCGCGAACTACAACGGCGGCGACTCGTTCACCTACAAGGCCAACGACGGTACGACCAACAGCAACATTGCAACGGTGAGCATCACTATAAATCCTGTCAACGATGCGCCAGTGGCGGCCAATGACAGTTACACCACTGATGAGGACACCGGCCTTTCTGTCGCCGTCCCTGGAGTGCTCGGCAACGACACCGATGCCGATGGGAACCCGCTGACCGCGTCCGTTGTCAGCGGCCCAACGCACGGAACGCTCACCCTCAACGCTGACGGCTCTTTCACCTACACGCCGAGCGCAAACTTCAACGGCGTTGATAGCTTCAGCTACAGAGTGAGCGATGGTGTCGCAAATTCCAACGCGGCGGTGGTGAGTATTACTGTTAACGCAGTGAATGATCCGCCGGTAGTTACTAATCCGGGAAACCAGAACAACTCCGAGGGCGACCTCGTCAGCTTACAGATCCAAGCCAGCGATCCTGAAGGTGGCGCGCTGAGCTACAACGCCAGCGGACTACCAGACGGGTTGTCGATTACCAGCACAGGCTTGATCACCGGCACCGTCGGGTTGGGCGATGCCAACTATAATGTGCAAATGTCGGTCAGCGATGGCAATGGTGGGACCACGAGCATGAGCTTCAGCTGGTCCATCATTCATGGCATCATATTCCGGTCCGCCTCGTTTGCCCAGAATAGCGGGTCGAGCACACTAGTGATTCCGAGACCCGCCACAGTCGCCGAAGGTAACGTTATGCTCGCCTCGGTGGACGTGCGTGGCAATCCAATCATCACGCCGCCGGCGCCAGGTTGGGCGTTAAGTAATGCAATCAGCAGCAGCGTGATGACTCAGGCGATCTACTACAAGATTGCCGGAGCTAGCGAGCCGTCCTCCTACACTTGGATTTTCTCAACTGCACAATCAGCGTCCGGCGGTATTGTGGCCTACAGCGGCGTTGATCAAGTGAATCCGGTAGACGTTGTGAGCGGTAAGGCTAATGCAAGCTCGACCTCGATCACGGCGCCGTCGCTGACTACTACCGTGGCCGACTCCAGGCTGATCGGAGTCTACGGTACGGCAACCAGCGCTAATATTAATCAACCGAGTGGCACAACCGCGCGCGGAGAAATCTCGGTTAGCGCTGGGAAGAACAAGGTGACTATTGAGATCTCTGACGCCAGTCAGGCGGTCGTTGGGGCTACCGGCGATCGCGTCGCCATCGCGGACAAGGCGGCCGAGAACATCGGTCATCTGGTGGCGCTGCGGCCCGTCGCCCCACCGCCATCATCGCCACCCCCGACGCCGACGAGTCTGACGGCGACGGCAGGTGATGCGCAGGTACAGTTGAGCTGGGCCGCGTCGCTCGGGGCCACCAGCTACAACGTCAAGCGCTCGACCACCCCGAGCGGCCCGTACACTGTAATCAGCACCGCCGGCAGCGTGACAACAACCAGCTACACAGATACGGGGCTTAGTAACGGCACTCCGTATTATTATGTGGTCTCGGCGCTGAACAACCTTGGTGAAAGTGATGATTCCACTGAAGTCAGCGCAACTCCCTGTTCTTTAGTCATCGCGCCGGCAAGCTTGACTGCGACGGCAGGCGATGCGCAGGTAGACTTGAGCTGGGCCACCTCATCCGGAGCCGCCAGCTACAACGTGAAGCGTTCGACCACGTCAGGCGGTCCGTACACTACGATCAGCGTCGCCGGTAGCGTTACTGGCATCAGCTATACTGACACGGGAGCGAGTAACGGTACCACGTACTACTATGTGGTCTCTGCGGTCAGTTTATGTGGCGCCGAGAGCGCTAACTCACCGCAAGCGAATGCTACGCCCGCTGTCGTTTGCCCGGTGATAACGGTTTCGCCGAATTCGCTACCAAACGGGACCGCGGGAGTTGCCTATCCTGCGACAACGATTACGGCTAACGGAGGCACCGGACCGTACAGCATTTCGCTGACTTCCGGCTCACTGCCTCCGGGAATGAAACTGTCATCTGGTGTATTGTCTGGTACGCCGAAAAAAGGGGCGGGCGGCAAGACCTACAACTTTACGGTCACAGCTACGGATGCGAACGGATGTACTGGCAACCAGGCTTACGTGTTGACTATCAATAAGTGAGGACAAGAGGAACCAACACGGGTGCTGAAGAAAGCCACGTTCGCTGATGCTGTCGAAGCGGTGCGGAACGCCAAGATACTCAGGGTGCGCGCCGGGACTCAGCACCGCTACACGGGTGTGTGGGTCGTGGTGGTTGAGGGCAGGATCTTCGTGCGCTCCTGGAGCGATACGCCGACAGGATGGTTCCGCTCCTTTCGAGAGGAGCCGATTGGGACCGTTCAGGTCGGCGGACTCGAGGTCCCAGTTCGCGCCATGCTCACGCGCAGCGCGCGGCTGCGCGACGCGGTGACGGTGGCCTTCGGGAAGAAGTACCATACGAAGGCGTCTCGCAAGTGGGTGGAGGGATTCGCTGAGCCAGCGCGAGTGCTCACGACGCTGGAATTCGTTCCTCGCTAAAGGGGTGGCACTCGACGCAAACCGCTGAGCCGCTGTGGGCTGCGGTGGTAATAGTTGTAATTTTCCCTGAGTGGTGGCGAGGACCAGTTTTTCGGCTTGCTGGGGGGTGACCTGAAGTGTCACTGCGTTGACCTTAGCGGGTTCTCGCTGGTTGTCCGGAGACTCAAGGTTTGCTGAACTTGCCAGCGCCTTAATGTTTTGGAGCACGATCTTGGAAATCGGAACTTGGCCGCCTACAGCTTGCGGTGTCGGCGGGATAAGAGCAGCTGACTCCCGCCGGCCGCGACGCTGATCCCGGCACCCGCGTTGTTTCGGATAGACGAGTTCTTTAAGAACACTCGCGCAGAGCTGGTTGGTTCGACGCTGATTCCGCTTTTAGTAAAACCGTCTACGACGATGTCCTCGATAGAAACATTGTTAGCTGCGATCACTGTGATCCCGTTTATACCAGAACCGGCCCCATTTATCGTGAGTCCGCGAAGTCGGACTGACTTCGCCGCATCTGCGGCGCCCGTTATGTTTATATTGATCCCATTGGTAGCCGCTCCGAGGATGGAGGCCAACATGCCTGTGCCGTCGATAGTTATCGATTTGGTGATCGTGACCGCACCGAAGCCACCTGGGTCCAAGACACTAATCTCGCCGCCAACAGCGGTCTTTGAGATCGCGCCGCCAAAAGTCTTGCACGGAGCGGTTCGGCTGCACGGGTTTGCGTCATCCCCTACGCCCGATACCCAAGTGCGGGTCGCCTGGGCCTGAGCCAATGTGGCAAATGCCAAGCTGATAGCAACAAAGAGCGATAAACGCAAAGCTGACTGAAATTTATTCATCATCATCTCCTCGAAGTTTTTGGGATGGTCTGATTAAGCCGTAGGGGCCAAAGATCAATTTACTGACAGCACCGATGTTGTGCAGAATGTTCCCTTATGCAAAAGTCTCGCAGCTGTTTACAAATGAAGGCTGAGAAGCATCATGCCAAACAAGACTAGTAAATCAGCCTTTTGGAGTTTGCCTTATGTCTCGACTCCTGCTCGGTACTGTTTGCGGTCTCATTTATGGCGCACTCTCAGCCGCCTCAATGTTGCCGCTAGAGTTTGCTGATAAGAGGGCTGCTCTAACCGGAGCCTTCCTAAATCGCTTTGCCATAGGTTTCGTGATCGGTGCGGCTCGCCTGCCAGTGCCGAATTGGGCCACCGGACTGATCTTCGGCATACTTCTCAGTCTGCCAGATGCCATTATTACAAAAGCTTATGCTCCGATTCTGATCGTGGGGGCAGTCGGAGGACTCATTATTGGCGTAATCGTCGGCAAACTGGGGACTCCGAGATGAGAATTGCACCGATTTACAAGCAGTGCCGCGATGAATCCGTCGATGATCGGGGAGAGAAAGATGAGTACAGAAACAGCCTCGGGAACTTCCGTGGTGTGCTCGCTCGCACCGATGCTGTCAGTTCGGAATGGTGCGCGCGCGGTTGAGTTCTACAAGTCGGCATTCGGAGCAATCGAGGTCTTTCGGGTTGAGGATTCCGGGTCGGTGGTGTCTCGGCTGTCAATCAATGGTGCGGAGTTTTGGTTGGCTGACGAGTCCCCTGAGCACGGCAACTTCAGTCCTGAATCTCTGGGCGGTGGCTCTCCCCGGATGATCTTGACCGTGCCGGATCCTGATGCAATATTCGCGGCGGCACTGGCGGCAGGTGCGCGCGAGATAAACGCGGTGAAGGTAGATTACGGCTGGCGCTTGGGCCGCGTAGTCGACCCCTTCGGCCATCACTGGGAGATCGGCCATCCGCTTGCATCATAGCAAGGCTCTCTCATGGGAGGAATACGTGAGTAAGGATCGCGAACAGTACACAATGGGCTACGGCCCAGCCGCGACCGGCATCATGGCGGTTCGCAGCGCACAGAGCCACGCGGCTTTTTTTCTGACGCAGCTCAAACCTGGCATGACTGTCCTCGACTGTGGCTGCGGTCCGGGAACGATCACGATCGGATTCGCAGAGATCGTCGCTCCAGGACAGGTTGTCGGGACCGAGATTGAGGAGTCGCAGGTCGCTCTTGCTCGTCAAAACGCTGCCCAGCGCAACATCTCCAACGCTCGTTTCGAGGTCGCTGACATCTACGCACTGCCCTTCGAGCCGGGCTCCTTCGATGCTGTCTTCATCTCCGCTGTCTTAGGCAATCTGCGGGAACCAGTCCGCGGAGTTCGCGAAGCGTACCGCGTTCTGAAGCCTGGGGGCGTAATCGGGGTTAAGGAGTTCGATCACGGCGGAGACCTCTACTACCCGATGGCACCCGCCCTGAAGCAATACAACGACTGCTACCTGCGGCTAAGGAGCGAGAACGGCCACGATCCGGAGAGTGGTCGCAAAATCGGCTCGTTGCTCCTCGATGCGGGATTCCACAGCGTCGAGATGTCGGCTCGTTACGAATCGATGGCGGATCGAAAGCTTCTGCATGCTGTCGCAGAAGCTTTTGCGGGGCTTCTCTCGGAAGGATGGGGTGAGGCGTTCAAAGATCGAGGGTGGGTGACCGCTGAAGAGATCCGGGACATGAGCGATGCCTGGTCAAAGTTTTCCGACACTCCTGGTTCCTTCTATGCCGGGGCATGGTGCGAAGCGGTTGCTCACAAAGTGCGCAGCACGGGCTAACAAGTTAAGGATTGTTGTTTCAATGGCCTTACACATTTCTGACTTTTGGACGTGGCGCGGCACAGTAGGGCGCAGCAAGTATTTTGCGCTTGGCCTTACGCTGTTTGCCATAAAACATCTACTCGATCGCATCATTGCCACAAGCGTTTTTAAGCTCAGCTGGTCAATCTTTAACTATTGGGTTATTGGCGAAGCCATCGAAATTGACAATGTGCCGATGGGTCGTCTGAAGTTCTATGCCACGCTGGTGACGTTGGCAGTGCCTTTTATCTGGGTTGGCGTGGTGCTGACGCTACGCCGATTGCGGGACATCGGGTGGCCACTCTGGTTCGTTATAATCTTCTTCCTACCGTTTGTTAACCTGCTGTTTTTCCTTTTGCTCAGTACAATGCCTTCACGCAGGCAACGGACCGGAAGTTGGCATGGGCAGGGATTTGAAACCACACTGGACCGGATCATTCCACGAGGCACTTTTGGGAGTGCCATTGTCGGTGTCGTAGTGACCACACTGTTGACTATCTCCATTACCCTCTTCAGCGTGAAAGGATTGGGCAACTACGGTTGGGGACTGTTCGTGGGATTACCTTTCTGTCTTGGTCTCAGTTCGGCGTTTATCTATGGCTATCATCAGCCGAGACCTTTAGGTCAGTGCTTGCTGGTCTCGCTAGTGGCAGTGGGTCTGGCGAGCGCGATTTTGATCGCCATCGCCGTTGAAGGCGTGATTTGTGTTGCCATGGCGGCGCCACTGGGCGCCGTAATGGCGCTCTTCGGCGGCGCCATCGGTTACGTAATTCAGCGTCGTTCAGACGATGCTCCACGCGGTTACGTTACGCATGCCTTCTCAGTCCTGCTGCTGGGGCTGCCTGCTTTGATGTTGATGGAACAAGCCGTAGAACTTAAGCCGCCGCTGCGAGAAGTGCGCACGAATGTTGTGATAAGCGCCGCGCCGCAAGAGGTCTGGCAGCATCTCGTTACGTTCGCTGAACTTCCGCCTCCACAGGAAGTTTTGTTTAAGACAGGCATCGCTTATCCGATCCGCGCAGAGATCCACGGGCGAGGCCCTGGGGCTGTTCGTCAATGCATCTTCTCAACCGGCACGTTTGTTGAACCGATAGAAGTGTGGGATGAGCCGCAGTTACTGAGGTTCGGAGTTGTAGCGCAACCTCCCGTGATGGAGGAATTATCTCCTTACACGGATCTTCGTCCACCTCATCTCAACAACTATTTACAATCACGGAAAGGGCAGTTCCTGCTGAGACGCCTGCCAAATGGCAATACTCTACTCGAGGGCACAACCTGGTATCAGAACAGTTTCTGGCCGGCAGTTTATTGGAATCTCTGGTCAGATTACATTATCCATCGAATACACCAACGAGTACTCAATCACATTAGGTCGCTCGCTGAGCAGCAAATGAGGCGCAAAAACGTTCCGCTGGAAGAGTGAGAAGTGAAAATGAAAGTTAATAGTAACTTCGGGCTGTCAAAATGGTTCTGCTGAAGACAATTGTTTTTACTTTTCTTGTGCCTGGAACGGTTACGATATTAGCTCCTTACTGGTAGCAAAGAATAAGAACTTTGTTAACTGAATTAGTGACCACAACCTTGAACCTATAACGGCGCCAGATTGAGTGGAAAACCAGGACCAACTGATTAGCGTTCTGCAAACGGCGATCTCACCGGTCGTCCTGATATCGGGTGTCGGGCTGTTGGTGCTTTCGATGACCAACCGATTCGCGCGAACTACGGAGCGGGCAAGGAGTCTTATAGCAAAGCGAGCGGGGGCTGATCCGGAACAACATTCGCGACTGGACGTGCAGATTCGCATCCTGTACCGGCGCTCGCGAATTCTCCTGCTTTCGACGTGTCTGGCGTTGACCAGTGTGTTGCTGGCCGCACTGCTCATCGTCGCACTGTTCGCGCACTATCTTGCGGCCGTGAATCTTTATCATGTCGTCATTGCGTTGTTCGTCTTGAGCCTTACCAGCCTGGTCGCCTCGCTCGTCCTCTTCATAAAGGACATGACATTATCGCTGCAGGCACTTAAGGAAGAGCTTCGCGGCCAGCTGTGAGATATTATTGTCGCTGCTTATTAGCGAAAGATCCGACTAAAAGAAGAAAATGTCTTTGCCAACGAGTACGGTCAGATAAAACGTTGTGTGCTCTCGTTCCGCGGCTGTAAATTCCGCTGAAGCAAAATGCGGAAGGGATGCGAGGTATTTATGATCCCCCAAAACATTCTTCTCAACCGTCTCCCACGCGAAGTCTATTCCCGCATAGAACGAGACTTAAAGCTCGTCTCACTCTCGCGCGGCGAAGTCATCCACGCACCCGGCGAGCCGATCCGTCAATTGTACTTTCCTATTAGCTGCATGATTTCAGTAACCGTGAGGATGGGTGACGGTCGAACTGTTGAAGCGGGAGCGATCGGCAGGCGTGAAGTCGTCGGCATCAACGCCTTCATGGGAGGTCGTGAGACAACTCAGACGGAGTACATCGTACAGTTACCGGGTGATGCCTTAAAAATAGCAGCGGGTCCGTTACAGACCGAGTTCAACCGGAACACAGGGATGCGTGAGGTAATGTTGAAGTATACGCAGGCATTTATCGCGCAAATCTCGCAGAACGTCGCGTGCAACCGCCTTCACGACATGGACCAGCGTTACGCGCGGTGGCTTCTCGAAGTTCGTGAGCGAACTCAGGAGGACACATTCCCGCTTACCCAGGAGTTCATCTCGGAAATGCTCGGTGTGCGCCGCGCCGGCGTTACTGAAGCAGCCAGAAAGTTGAAAAGTGAGGGTCTTATTGAATACAGCCGCGGGCACATTAAAATCAATAGCGTGCAATTATTGGAAGCTGCATCCTGCGAGTGCTACAGGCTCTTGAAAGAGGAGTACGATCGCCTCTTAAGCTAATGTTTAGAAACACTATTGTGCCCATGGATGATACGGAACTTATGATTGAGGTAGCTAGTCTTGATGAGGCTAGTGACATTCTCATTTCGCCGCAGGGTTGCTCCGAGGTTAAGTGCCTCATCTCGATTGGCGACGAAGAAGACGAGTTGCCGGCCGGATACGAAAACGTCAGCTACAAGATGCGCCTCCTCGTCGCGGATGTAGTAACGGAACTCGGCGCCAGTGAGGAAGACATCCGACAGATCATTATACTAGCAGAAGGACTGCGCGGTGAAAGCGGCAAGATTCTCATTCATTGCGCAGCCGGCGTGAGCCGCTCACCTGCTGTGGCCCTCATATTGTATGCCTGCTGGCTGGGTCCCGGTCGAGAGCAGGAAGCGATGGAGCGAGTCCTGGCGCAACGGCCCATCGCAATTCCGAACCGGCGGATGGTGGAGATGGCAGACAGGCAACTCCATCGTAGCGGCAATTTGGTCGCAGTGTTAGGCTAAGCGCTCACACCAGGATTTGTTTGGCCCTCCCAAAGTACAACCTCCCTCTTCACTCAGGGCTAGTAGCAGGCTGCTGAAAAACTAATATAACAAGGTCGGCTGCTGTGAGAACCATCGGGAGCAGATCGTGAAAATGCAGAAATCCCACCCACGGGATTGGGTGGATGTTTCAGATCCAGCCTACGCGTCGCGTTATTTTGAAGTCATTATCTTCCGTCGAAAGGTCGGATCTGAACAATCCACCAACTTCCGTTGGTGGGATTCTCAATTTAGAAAGCATCTGTTTGTAGGCTGGATCTGAATAATCCACCCACTCCCGTGGGTGGGATTCCTGAGTTGTTAGATGGGCTCCGGTCCTGTGGTATTAATCGAATTCTGAGTTTTTCAGCAGCCTCCTGGGTCATTCAATCCTTGACCTTGGGGTGCTCTGATCGTTATGAGGATTTAGCTGTCTTACTAACCGAATAGATAGGATGGCTATCTGATCGGATGGAAATTGCGGTCGCTCACATCGTGAGTAGTCAAGTCTCTCGCCGAGGAGATTCAAGAGTAAATACTCACCTTCAGACAGTTTATCAGGCCAGATGGTCCACTTTCTCGGCTTAAGCCATCTATGGCACATGATTGGCAATAGTCGAAGATGGCTCCCGGTTACGAAGCGATTGAAACCAGGTTGAGCCGCTACTGGTAAGAAGCCAATCAGACGATTGCTTGCTTACTACAAAGTTCAAGGTCGAGGCTACCTTCGACCGACGCCCAAAAGGCATAGGAGAAAAGATGGCAAAGCAAATTCTTAAAGGGTTTACGATGTTGACGCTTATTATTGGACTCTCATTCGTTTCGTCGGTCGTATCGGCGAATGGACAATCCTCGACGACTCGGGCATCGGCGCAAATTCCGTTTGAATTTCTGGTTGGCGATCGGAGCCTTCCATCCGGTAAGTACACCGTAAGTACGGCAACTCGGGCAGGTGATGTGCTGATGATCAAAAATGCTGACACAAACAGAGCAGCTGTTCGGTTAACGAATGTGATGCAACCAAAGGGTGACAAGACGCAGGCGAGACTGGTATTCCATCGGTACGGTCAGCGCTACTTCCTTTCGGAGGTCTGGATGGGCCGTGATAGCTCAGGTTATCAGCTACTCAAGTCTCGACAGGAACGTTCAGTCGAACGCGAACTCGCGGCAGTTGTTTCGAAAAGCGAATTTGCCCAAGTCGCCTACGAGAGAATCGAGATCGCGGCCACGCTTCGTTGAGTAAACCTGCAGACCGCGTTGAGCAGAAGGGCGAACGCAAATATCATAACGACTCGCCCTGACTGTAGAATCGAACGGCAACCAGCACTCGCGGGTTGCCGTTTTGTTGTGTGCAGAACCAGACCCTACTTGACAGCCAAATATTGGTAGCAATTTTCTCGAGTTCACAATGGGCGACGAAACGACCCTCAGCGTTGCTGCCGCCCTCTCCGGCAACAAATCTCGAAGACTATTATCGCTTCATATATGATCTGGTGAAGCACTGAGGGACAACCATCGGCAGCCGGTCCACAAAAAAATTCCATTGAAGAGCTCTACAAGAATATGTCTACCCTGGCGCCTCAGACTCAGATGTTTATGGCGGGTTGTCCAGCGGAACTGGATGCAAAATATCATCGTATCCAGGCGCGCAGCATCGTAATGCGTAATATTTTCGCCCTTTCGGCAGGAGTCCAAAAAACACTTTATTGGTACTTGCCTGCGTATTCACCGAGTGGTGGCGACCGTTAAGGTCCAGTCTTTGTGATTTGGGAACGTCGTGACGCCTTTTCCGGAGAGGACCCTGAGGCCACTCCGGTTGATTTAAGCTGGAGCTCGACCCGGGCAACTGCCGTAGACGCATTGGGCCAGGTTATACCGTTAGAATTATCCGCAGGCCGGCTGCGCCTGCCGGTTTCGCTCACGCCTATCTTCATCGAGCCCGGTCCCGGAACAGGAAACGCCGGCGGATAGCCTCAACTCTATCGCCACTCCAGAGAACCGCTGTACTTAGTGCCTTCACTTTGCTGTACACTGCCACTGGATGGAGAGGCTAAGCGCAGTCCGGAACTAATATGGCAAACAGCAGTCACAGAGATCCGCAAGCCAACGGGTGCGACGACCGAGAGGACCTCAGGCTTAAGCTCGAAACAGAGAAAATGGAAACGATCGCCAGGTTGGCTGGCGGCATCGCACACGATTTTAACAACTTGCTGGCAGTCATTCTCTTGCACAGTGATCTGCTGTTAACGACTCCAGTGAGGGAAGACTCTGTACGCCGTCGGGGCGGTGAAATCAGAAAAGCGACTGAACGGGCTGCGGCCCTCACCAGGCAGTTGCTTGCTTTCGGCAGCCGACAGGTCATGCACCCGGCGAATCTGGATCTGAACCGGGAAGTAGAAAAGTGTCGCGAACTGCTGATTCGGCTGCTGGGTCCTGAGGTAAAGTTGACTATTAAGCGGGGCGAACTATTGGGCCAAATCAGCGCCGATCCCGTTTACCTTGAACAGGTAATTATCAGTTTAGCGGCCAATGCCCGGGATGCGATGCCCAGCGGTGGAGAATTGACTCTCAGCACTGAATCGTTTGTTTGCGAAGAGGACGCAAGCAACCTGACCCTGACGCCCGGGCCGTATGCAAGACTGACTATGACGGACACCGGATCCGGAATGGATGAGGCAACGCAAAACCGAATCTTTGAGCCCTTTTTCACCACCAAGGCGCCTGGGCAGGGAAAAGGGTTGGGACTCTCAGCGGTTTATGGAATCGTGAAGCAGTTTGCCGGCGAGATTCGTCTTCATAGTGAGCGCGGACGCGGAACCTCTGTGGAAATTTATCTCCCTCTGGCAAACATAAGTGGGAGCGACAGTCTGGATGAAGATACGGAGGAATTGCTTGAAGGGACAGAAACGGTATTACTCGTTGATGATGAGTCTTTAGTGCGCCGGGCGATCGGCGAGATGTTGGACATGTACGGTTACAACGTGTTGGAGGCAGAAAGCGGTCCTGAAGCGATCGAAGTCTGCAAGGAATGTGACGAGCCGATTGACTTACTGCTTACTGATGTCACCTTGCCTGGTATGAACGGCCCAGCCGTTGCTAAAGAGATCAGCCAACGACAACCGGGAATTCGTATTCTGCTGATGTCGGGTTTTACAGATCCGGGTATTGTGGGCGAAGGGTTGGCCGACGGATTACCTTTCATTGAAAAACCTTTTACGCCTGAGACGCTTGCCCGAAGAATTAGACAGATATTGGACGCAGAGAATTAAGAGGAATGATGATCTGAAGCTGATTCAATCGCTCTTATCCGGCAGCTGCAACGCTTTGCTTTTGTCGGTAGACGTAAGCGAGGAGTTCCGCCACTGCTCTAAACAGTTCAGCCGGTATCATGTGCCCCATTTCCACACCATGAAACAGGGATCGGGCCAGAGGAGGATTCTCAAAGATCGTGATGTCGTGGGCCTGCGCAATTTCCCGTATTCGCTTAGCCATCAGGTCTGCGCCTTTGGCGACAACGATCGGCGCCGCATCTCGCTCCCGATCATATCTCATCGCCACCGCAAAGTGAGTGGGGTTGGTGACCACCAAATCAGCATGGGGCACTTCGGCCGCGATGCGCCGTTGGACCAACGCCCGGGCAGCTCGACGCCGCTGGCTCTTAACCAAAGGGTCACCCTCCTGACGGCGATACTCGTCCCGAAGTTCCTGTTTGGTCATGCGCAGTGACATTTCGTGCTTGTACCACCCATAGAGATAATCGAGTGCAGCTACGCCAAACAATATTCCCCCGGCTCGTAGACCCAGGTCATAGACAAGAGCCCCCAGGGCGGCAAACGCTCTGACGGAAGGCGCGCCGATAAGCAACGGAGCTTCTCGCACCGTCCGCTCCATCAGCCCATAACCTGCCAGGGCGAGACCGGCGAGTTTGAGAAAACTCTTTAACAGTTCCATAGGGCCGTTGGTACCAAAGACTCGCTTCAGATTGGCGGCCGGGTTGAAGCGCTCCACTTTCGGCAGCAGCACCTGGGGGGAAAAAGTAAGGCCACTCTGTGCAAAATTACTCGCCACACCTGCGAATAAAGCGGCGGCAATGACCGGCAATGAGAGCAGGGCCAACGTCTCCGCCGCTTGAATGAACATTCCGTGAACGACCGATATTGTGAGTACCTGGTGGGTTACAATGTAGGCGTTTGCCGTAGCAAACAACTGTGCTGAACGCTGCAATAGATCGTTGCCACTCAGGCGAAGCATCAATAGCGCCGCGAGAAATGAGGCTGCCGCGGACAACTCTGGCCGACGGGCCACCTGACCTTTCTTGCGGGCGTCTTCGCGTCGTTTTGGTGTGGGTTTTTCTGTCCTATCGTGGGCCATCGCTTTAGCTGTTACGTTTTAGGACTTCGATTCTTGAGTTAGTCGTGTTGCTACGAAACCGGATCCCCGATCTGCAAACGCCAAAATAGTGACGCGAATCCTAAAGTGCTCGGATTGTGATTGTGAGGGCACGTTGCATCGGACCCAAGGTGGCCCGAATGGCACTGGGCATAAAATATAGGGAGGCGCCAATCAGCCATAGACCTGCGGCAATTTTTATCGGAAAGCCAAGTATCATCACCTGAATCTGGGGAATCGCCCTACCTGCAATCGCGAGCGCGCATTCCAGTCCTAACAACATCACAATGGCGGGAGCTGCTAAAGCAACTCCGATGGCCAGCGCCTCTGCGGACAGCCGTATGAAGAGCTGTGCCAACGAAGCACTAATATGCGCACTTCCAGGCCCCACAAACTGAAAACTCCGTACGGTGGCCAACAACAACCAATGATGGCCATCGGCCCGCATGAAAATGACCAGACCAAGCATCTGGGCGGCAATACCGAGAGCGGTGGTTTGGGCCCTCGTCGAGGGATCGATCGTGCCGGCGAGTGAAAAACCCATCTGAAATCCAATTACCTGAGCGGCCATTTCGAGACCGCTAAAGACCAGACGACCCACAAATCCAAAGGCGAAACCAATCAACAGCTCGATCAACAGCAGCGGCGCCAGTGCCAGAGGCGATGAAGGAGGCATTGGTAATAGGTTCACTAGTGGCGGTGTTAGGGCCAACGCCAGTACCAGCGCCAACACCACGCGTATCTGCTTGCTTACCGTCTGATGGCCCCAGAACGGCGCGAATGTAACCAGTCCTCCCACGCGAAACAGCACGATAATAAAAATTAATACCGGTTTTAGTGGAAGGACAAAGGGTTGCATGGATCCAGGAGTGTTAAGTGTGGACTGAGAAGTGATGAGTTGTAATCAGGCATTCTGCAAATCAATAATGCTGAGTCTGTAAGTCCGGCGGCCAATAAATGAACTATGAATTATGGTATGAAAGGAATTAACCCGGCCGCCGGACTTGCTCAATGTCTTAACTCATCACTCATCACTCCGCACTGGAATTGTCATTTAAGATATGGACTAAAGTCACCCAGAAGCGTTGTCGTAAAGGTCACCAGTATCCGCAACGCCCAGGGAAAGCTAACAAGAAACACAACGAAGATGGCCACCACTCGGGGGGCGAAAGAGAATGTTTGATCCTGTATGGAGGTCAAGGTTTGTGCAAGACTGACGACTACCCCAACAATAATGGCAACAGCCAGCATTGGTCCGGTAATCCACATTAGAGTCTCCAGGGCTCTTTGCATGAGCGTCATTACCAGTGCGTCAGACATTTGTAAGAAGTTTCCGTGACAGCCTTGAAAGCGTGTTTACAGCACACTCTTAACGAGTGAGCCAACAATCAAATACCAGCCATCGACCATAACGAAGAGCAGGAGCTTTAGCGGCATTGAGACAATTACAGGCGGCAGCTGCATCATGCCCATGGACAGCAAGACAGACGAAACGGCCATATCGATTACGAGGAATGGGAGAAAAAGCACAAACCCTATCTGAAAAGCCGTTTTCAATTCAGAGATCATGTAAGCCGGAATTAAAGCGCTGGTGGGTACCTCCTCAGCGCTCCGCGGTCGTGGACTTGCCGATAACCGCAAGAACAGAGCGAGTTCGCGCTCGCGTGTTTGTTTAAGCATGTACGCCCGCAGTGGAACCAAGGCACGAGTCACTGCTTCCGTCTGACTAATCTGACCACCGATCATCGGTTGTAGCGCCTCGCTATTGATGCGCGTTAGCGCGGGAGACATAACGAAGAAGGTCAGAAAGAGAGCCAGTCCGATCAGTACTTGATTACTTGGAGCTTCCTGCGTGCCCAGTGCCTGACGCAAGAAGTGAAACACGACAATGAGCCGCGTAAAGCAAGTCATCGAAATCAGGATCGCCGGAATAAAGCTCAACAGGGTGAGTAATACGACGATCTGTATGGGAAGTGAGCCAGCACTGGCAGCCTTCGTCAGATCTAATGGCGCGACCGGAGGCATCGGCACCGCTACTTTTTGCGCCATGCTGGATATGGCGAGAGCTAAGAGCAGCATGGGAACAAAAACGGCGGTGAAGTAGCGCCTTTTCATTATCGCAACTCACCTTCAGGCAAGACTCCTAAAGTCTTGTCCAGATGTTGACCGGCTGTAACCAACTCCTCGGAAAACTGCACAGGACTTCCCTCATTGAGAATCTCCGCAACCGATCTAACAGGTGGAGCTACATTGAAGGGCTCAGCTTCGGAGAGCAGTGTAATTGCTTGAGGCGTTGAGCCCAGTAGCAGAGTGCGCTGGCCAAAACGCACGACTGATAAGGACCGGCGCTCACCGAGTGCGATAGCACTTAGCACGGCTAACTCCGGCGCATCCTCTCGAGCAGTACCGAAGCGTGGTCCTCCAAAACGCTTCATGCCCCAGGCGGCTGCTACTATTAAACCGATGATCAGCAGAAGCGCCCCGAGAGTGCGCAGCATGAGCCCGGTGGTGCTCGGCGCCGCCTCATGGCTTTCCCGGTCGGTATCAGCCATAAACGGCAAACGGTCGCTGTTTTCATTTGTCGCCGGGGACTGTAGCTGTCGGTCATTGGGCGACGGTTCTTGTGTGGGAACAGGGACTTGGGATTTCGCGGATAAGGACGAAGACTGCGTGTCAGGTAGTGCGGTTCGGCTTGTTTCCTGCGCTTTCACCAGAGCCGGCGAGAGAATAAGCAAGAGCAAGAGCGCCCAAAGCGCCGAATATTTTAATAACGCCATCAGCTTGTACGTTTACCTACTTCGTTGATGCGAATGCCAGTGCGATCCTCAATCATGATGATCTCTCCGCGGGCCAGCCGCTGATTGTCCGCGAGAACGTCAACACCCTCACCGGTTGACCGTGGCAACTGCACGATGGCATGCGCCTCGAGTTCGAGGATTGCAGCGGCCGTTAATTTCGTCCGACCCAACTCGACAGTGAGCGGGACCAGCAGATCCAGGTGGTTTCGCCAAGCCTCGATCGTGGCCTCATTCGCCGCCCGTAATTGTTCCGTAGTCAAATTCATAGGCTTACATTTGAACGATAAAATCTGTGATATAGATAGCTTGTACCGCCGGTTTATCGGCGGCGGCCGCAGCAGCTTTGAGCATCTCCCGGCGCAATTCTGCTTTCCCCTCGACTGTTAACACTTCTTCAGAGGTCTTATTCGTTATGACTGCAAGGATGGCATTGCGCACTTTGGTCGTAAATAGAGGGTCGACTTTGGCCTCGCTGCTGTCACCCACGCCGAGACTAATTGTCATACGTAAATATCTTGATTCATTTTTGTCAGATAGGTTAACGATGAACGGTTGAAGCTCAATGACCTGTTTGACCTCGCCATCTCCAGGGTCTGCCTTCGCCTTTTTTTCTTTGTCCTTATCCGCCGAATTTTCTTTGGTGGCATTTGTCTTCGAAGAAACGCGGTGTCGCCAAAAGTAGAACCCGCCACCCGCGCCCCCAGCTACAAATATCCCCATCAAGGCAATCAGCAGAAGTTTGCGACTTTTCTTCTTTGGTGGCGCTTCTTCAGTTTCGCTGTCTTCCGGTGCAATCTCTTCGTTGGGCATACAGACCTCCGTCTAGAATATTAGCGAGCGGCGTGCCGCCCTTGGAATGGTTGTGAACTCCGACCTATAGTCGATAATGTGCAATAAATAAGGGAGATAATACGGTTGTAGAAGGGTTCTTCTCGAACGAATCGTGGCGTGCCTATTTTGTGGCAGGATTGTGTCTGATTACCGACAGTGCCCAAAAAGCGGGGCCGCCTCCTCAGTGTCCCCGATCCCCAGCCGCGGGACTTGCGGGTTCTTTTGTGTGTTGAACGTCGGCCGGGACTTTGTCTGGCTCGCCAACCAGTACTGAGCGGAGTTTCTTGGTACTTTCACTGGTTGGACCAGCCGGCGAAGGAATTACAGCCTGGGAAGGTTTCCCCTCCGGTGCTGATTCACGACTGTCGCCCGTCAAGGCACGCTGTGTCTCACTGCTCACCTCATCCTCCGATTTGGTAACGGTGGTTGGGGAACTCGTGGGAAACATTCGCATCACCGTTATACTAATGCGACGATTGGCCATGGCATAGGGGTCTTCTGGAACAAGAAGCTCCGTATCCGCATATCCCACGATCCGTTGAATCTGCTGAGATTGAACACAGCTCTCTTCCAGACTGCGGCGAGCGGCATTTGCGCGATCCGCCGAAAGCTCCCAATTTGTATACTGCGAGTTTGGCGGAAACAGATGGCGGTCTGTGTGACCTCCGATGAGCAGGGGATTCGGCAGCTGACAAATGGCCTGGGCGATCTCGTGGAGTATTGCACTGGCTTCAGGAGTTAGCTCTGCGCTGCCCGAGCTGAAGGAAACGCGTTCAGCCTTGTCTAAGATCTGAATTCTTAAGCCTTGTTCCGTCATCTCAATGCGGATCTGGTCTTTATATTTCGAAAATGTCGGTTGCGTTGAAAACTTCTTTCGCAGCAATGTCGAAAGGCCAAACAGCGCTTGCTCCTCATCCTTCGATGTGAGGGGAGATGGTTCTTTGCTGACCTTTTTCGGTCCTTCTACTATGCCGCCCTTGACTTGATCAAAGACTCCAGGTGAGCGGAAATAACTGGCAATTGACTGCTTAAGCTTAGTGTCTGCCTGCGAGACAAGCCATAGCACCAGAAATAGCGCCATCATAGCGGTTACAAAATCCGCATAGGCAACCTTCCATGCGCCGCCGTGATGACCAGCATGGCCCTTAACTTTCTTGACCCGACGGCGAGGTTTCTTTTCTGCTTCTGCAAGCGCCATTATCTTGGTTTGATTTCTCTCAACTGTGGCTCCAGTTCAACACTGGGTGGGCGATCTACGCTAAAAAGCGTCTTGCGCGCAAACTCGACTGCCGTTATTGGGGCTGCACCATTAGCGAAGGAGACAATACCGGCCTTGATGCACTCGAAATATTTCTCTTCGTCATGGGCCAGATTCTCGATATTCGCCGCGATAGGGGCGAGCATTCCATAAGAAAGCAACAGACCGAGGAAGGTGCCAACCAACGCAGCCGCGACGTGATGGCCCAATTCTTCAGGTGGTCCGTCCAGATGCTGCATTGTCACCACGATGCCCAGGACAGCCGCGACAATTCCAAGACCCGGTAAGGAATCGGAAACTCGGTTCAGCAGACCGGGAACTATGGCGCCCTCCTGGTGGTGAGTTTCCATTTCCGTCTCCATGGCCATCTCCAGCTCTTCTGGTTCAGCAGCTCCATTAACCAGCATTTTCATGGCATCACAGAAGAACTCCACTGCGTGGTGGTTCGCCAAAAACTTGGGGTACTTGGAAAAAATAGATGATTCCGCAGGGGAATTGACATCTTCCTCAATCGACAGCAGACCGCCCTTCTTGGCATTGATGAAGGTGTCATATTGCATTCGCAGCAACTCGGCGAAGGCCACTTTGTTATAAGGTGAGCCTTTCAGGGCTGCTGGCAGTCTCTTCGCAAGCATTTGCAATAGCTTGAGAGGATTTGCTGCAATCATCGAACCGAACGCCGCACCAAGGATGACCACGAATTCCGAAGGCTGCATGAGCACCATGATCGGCCCGTCGATCATCAGGAAGCCGCCGAGAACGCATACGAGAACAACAATGATGCCGATGATTATGAACAAAGCTTCTTTTCCAAGGCTCTATTTGCGAAGCATATTTAAGTCAGATGAAGTACGTCTGAGAAGGCAATCGGCTTGAAATCACAGGCAGATCCTTGCATGACCAGCCATGGTGCGGAGCTGGCCATTGCCTTCACAGGCATTAGAGATTCTGCATTAAGTCCTGCAGAGTCTGGCTGATCGTTGAAATAACCCTGGAGTTAGCCTGGAAGCTCCTCTGAGCAACAATCAGATCCGTGAACTCCGTGGCAATGTCGACATTGCTCTGCTCAAGTTCCGCGCCGATTACGCTGCCACGGCCACCCGATCCTGGTGTGCCGATGGAGGCCTGTCCCGAAGCGAGTGTTTCGCCGAAGTTATTCCCTCCCAGACGGCCGAGACCGTCCTGAGAGTTGAAGGACGCGAGGGCAAACTGGGCAATAGGACGAACCTGTCCATTGCTATAAACGGCTGAAAGAACGCCGTCGTGAGTTGCAGAGATGGAGAGCCCGGTCAACGATCCGGCAGCGAAGCCATTCTGTTGCACCGAAGCTACTCCCGATGGCGCTGCGAAGCCGGTGATATTTGCCGAGCCGATCGTGCCGTCCGGATTTCGCTGGAAGAGATTCACGTTAAGCGAAGGCAACGTTGCGCCATCCAGCTGGGTCTGATCCGGCGTGATAACCAGGCTTGTGGGTGAAGTCAATAATCCATTCGAGTCAAATACCAACGTTGGTGCGGCGGTTCCAGTATCAATAGTCGCGGCGTTGCCGTCCAAAGTGGCGGCAATCACGTAGCTACCGTCTGCCTGTTTAGAATAGGTCACGTCCAGAGTGTGGGACGTACCCTTTGAATCGAACACCTGCATAGGTGAATGAAAGACGCTCCCCGGGGCATCGGCGCTATTGAGGTTCATCTTAACGGTGACTTCGCTGGTGACAACCGGGGCGATCGTCTCGCCAATCGGTATCTTGACCGAAGAAAGCGCAGTACCAGGAGGAATAACGCCGTCAACAGCCGCATAACCCTGAGCTTCGTCACCGCTGGGTGTAACCAGCAGACCATCGCGATTGATGGAAAAATCCCCGGCGCGAGTATAAAGCTGCGCACCAGAGCTGTTCTTCACCACGAAGAAGCCATTGCCTTGAATTGCAGCAGCCGTGGCAGATCCGCCGTCAGCCAGGTTCCCCTGAGAAAAGTTGGTGGGAGTGGCAGCCGTTGACACGCCGGTCCCAATCTGAATCGCCCCACCGCCACCATTGAGTCGCACGCCCGTTGAGTTAGCAAAAACGTCGGCAAAAATAATTGAGCTGCTCTTGAAAGCGGTTGTGTTGGCATTGGCTATATTATTGCCGGTAACGCCCAGCGCGTTTGAGCTGGCTCGCAGACCGGACAGTGCCGTTGAAAAAGAAAAGGGCATTGATATTCTCCTTTAAATTAAAACATTGCTTCTGATATGAACCAGGTACTACAAGCGCGACGATAAATTGAAGCAAAGCCTGGTTCTTTTATTTGTTTAGTAAGAGGCCCAGCTTATTGTTTATACCAATTAGCTGCTCGACAGAGTTGAACTGTGCCAACTGAGCTACGAATTGCGCTCCATCCATCGGCGAAAGCGGATCCTGATTCTTCAACTGCTCCACGAGCAGCTTAAGAAACGTGTCTGCCCCGACGCTGGAAGCTTGAGCAGTGGCAGTATTGGTCGCCTGGTCCTTCACTGTAGCTGTATTAATGCTCGATGCGGGTATGGTTTGAGTATTCATGTTTCCCTCTTCCTTTCGACTTTAAGCGCTTAGACTTATGAGTTTGTCGCTACGAATGTTTGATATTTCTTTCGGCTCTGCTTCGTCTATTGTTACTGAGTCGTGACGTGTTGATGCAAACCTGGACGGCTGCGAATTACTCGCGTCATCTTTACTGCTGCCGGCAAAGAATCCGGTTTGGGCTCTAACCTCCAGCTGATCCACGCGCAAACCGGCACGCGAGAGCGTTTCATGCAATTCGCCAAGCGACTGCGTTAATGCTACCCGCGTGATTTCTCGCTCCGCGGTCAGGTGGGCACTAACTCTCCCTTGAGCGTCACGAGTCAATCTGACATCGATCTGGCCCAATTCTTCCGGACGCAAACGCAGACGCAGCGAGCGTGCCTGGGCTACACCCAGGCTATCACTCAATTGCATGATGTGATTGACGAGCTGTGAGTTCAGTTGAAGCGAGTCCGAATCAACTGGCGCTTCCTGAAGGGTTGTAGCAAATGTGGGTTTGCCAAAAAGCTCGGCTGTTCCGCTACTTAACAGATCACTCGTTTCAACCAGCTTGGGTTCAGGAGCAAATTCTGATCGGCGAATCGGCAGCAGCGGCTTGATCGTCGGAAATACGATGGCTTCGCGGTCTCTACGTCCGGCGGCTGCAAGATAGGTGGCAAGCAGATTGGCGTCGCGCCTGGCAGCTTCCGCATGCAGAGATTGAGCGGCCTCGTTGTCATCGCCAACTATCTGTGCGTCCGGTCCGGGTAGTGGGTTTATCGCAGGATCGGGAACCGGTTGCGATGGCGCCAATATTGGCTCGGCTCCAGCCGGCAGCTGGACCACCAAAGCCTTGGGCTGTGGCGGTTGCAAGGACAGAGTTGTGGTGTCACCGATGATATCCGATGACTGCGTCGGCAAAGCGTCCGCTGGCGATTGAGGCAATAGTGAAATTCCTGTCGGTCCTGCCGAAGAGTTTTCGCACAGCTCCGGTTTTGGCTCGGGTTGTGTATTCATTAGCAGAGGCGAAAACCAAAACGAAGCAAGCAGTTGGGTAAAAGCGTCATCAGTCTGATTCTCGGCCTCGGTCAGAGGCTCGCCGATCGCGTCGGCACTACTTGTGGCTAGTGCATTTGTGCTGTTAAGTGGTGTGCTCATCATGTCTTTGAATTGCGGCGCCGTGAAGACGCCACGACCGCCATTTCATCCAGGATTTTCTGTTCATTCTTGGCCACGTCATTCTGGTGTTGCTCTAGTTGCCGCTCGCGCAGCTTTGCCGTGGTTTCGGTGTCCCGTAACGCTTCCGTAAGTCTTTCCCTCATCTTTTTGGCTTTCGCTTCGATCTCCAGAATGGAGGAACGAGCATTACCCTCGCGACGTCTTAAGGAATCAATGAAAGCAATGTGCGACGCCATTAGTCCGGCATCAAGCTCTCCAGATTCCAACAGGGTAAGATAATCATTTGTGGAGGCACGACGTTGACACTCAAGTTTCTCGAGCGTGGTTCTGGCACGCGCCAGTTCATTCATCGCTTCGGAAAACTCACGCTCGGCGTTTTCCCGTCGCAGTTCGCGAAACTCATGCACAGCCCGAAGCGAAAACTCGAAACGTTTCAATTCCGCGCCTCCGTTCCGCACAGAGCTACAAGCTCAGATATGGCTTGAGAGAGATCCAAGTGCTCTGAACGACCTTGTCGCAAATATCCGTTCAATTCATCGTGGTGCTCTATCGCTTCGTCAACGAGAGGGCTGCTGCCTTTCTGATAAGCTCCAATCTTTATTAGATCCTCAGATCCGGTGTAGGCAGCGAGTAGTTCGCGCAGACCGCCGGCGGCCTTTCGATGTTCTTCGCTGGCCAGCTCGGAAAACAGCCGAGAGGTGCTGTGTAGAACGTCGATGCAGGGATAGTGATTGCGAGAAGCCAAAGCCCGCGAAAGCACAATATGACCGTCCAGAATCGAACGAACCGCATCCGCGATCGGTTCATTCATGTCGTCCCCCTCGACCAGTACCGTGTAAAAACCGGTAATCGAACCTCCGGAAGCGAAGTTTCCCGCACGCTCCAGAAGACGTGGCAGCAGGGCGAAAACTGACGGCGTGTAACCTTTGGATGAGGGAGGCTCCCCAGCAGCAATACCAATCTCCCGTTGGGCCATCGCAAATCTTGTCACCGAATCCATAATCAAAAGCACATTTGCGCCGCAATCTTTAAAGTACTCAGCAATTGAAGTAGCGGCCATCGCTGCGCGGATACGTAGCAACGGCGAATCGTCTGATGTGGAAACAACTACAACGGAACGAGCCATCACCTCCGGTCCCAAGCCACGCTCGACGAAGTCTCGCACTTCTCGTCCCCGCTCTCCAATCAAGGCAATTACATTTATCTGGGCGGTCGTGTTTTTGGCCATCATCGCCAGCAAAGTCGATTTGCCGACACCTGAGCCGCCGAAGATGCCCATCCGCTGCCCGGCTCCAATGGTCAGTAAACCATCGATGGCGCGGACTCCCGTGGCGAGTGGCTCGGTGATGTTGGCCCTTGCCAGGGGATTGGTCGACTCCCGTTGCAACGGGTAAGCGCCATCGCGCTCTATTGGACCGCGATTATCCAATGGTCGACCGAGCGCATCGATTACTCTTCCGATGAGTTCGCCTCCAACTGCAACTTCAGCGCGCGCTCCAGCGGCGACGACTGTGTCTCCGGCACGCACCCCAGGCATTCGACCCAGCGGCATTGAAAGCACAGTACCTTCGCGGAACCCGACGACTTCGAGCGGCATTCCCGGTCCACCTTCCCGTCCCATCAAGTAGCAAAGATCGCCAACGGAAACAGCCGGGCCTCTCGACTCAATCACCAGTCCGACAGCCCGGGAAACGGAGCCGGTGGATTTGATGGGGTCGATGAAGTGCAATTTGCGAAACTGCACCGCCAAAGGAGGCAACTCCGTCTTGGTAATCTGTTCAGAGGGGTTAGTCATATTGATTTCGCCGGGTACCTCACAAACCAAGGAAAGCTCGCTCGATCTCGGCGAATTGCTGTTCAATGCGCGTATCAACGTCACCCATCTCGGTGTGCACGAGACACCCACCACGACCAATCGAACGATCCTCTACTAATTCCAAAGCATGACCGGCATCGATCTGCTCTCGGTGAGCACTCATATAAGCAAAGTCATCCGGGTGCAGATGAATAGTAGCGGCGACGCGGTTGTGAAGCCTTGATAGTCCGATTCGGGCCAGGGTCATGACAATCTCGCTATCAATAGTAACTTCGCGGTGGACGATCTTCTTGGCGATCTCAATCGCCAGCCGGACGAGTTCTCGTTCGGACTGTGCGGTGACAGTGGCGCGGAGGCCGGCGATCTCCTGTAAGCTTGCTCCAATTTGTTGGTGCCAGGGAGTAATCAGTCGGGAGACTTCCGCTTCCACCTCGGCTTGCATCAAAGCTCGCGCATTCTCCTGCGCCTGCTGTTCAATTTGGGCTGCCTTTGCGTTCGCTTGCGCAATGATCTGTTCAGCCGTCGACTGGGTGTCAGCTGCGGAAACCAGTTCGCGCTGAGATGACAATCCAGTTGCAGAACCATCTCGGCGAAGTTCTTCAGGGGGCGCGAAAGCGCTGTAGTTCTTCGTGTCGAGCTCCTGACCACTCTTGATCAACCTAGCTGACATAGCTCTCCTCACTGCTGCCGCCGAGACTCACGATTCCCTTCTCTTCAAGATCCCGAAGCACATCAACAACCTGGCGCTGAGCGTTCGAGACGTCCTTGACTTTCACCTGGCCCATGAATTCCATCTCTTCCTTCATCAATTCAACAGCCTTCGCTGACATGTTCGAGAAAAATCGATTCTGTAATTCAGGCATCGTGCCCTTAAGTGCGAGCGTGAGCGTCTTCTTGTCAACGCGTTGTAGAATTTCGCGCAGACCCTGGTCATCGATTAACAGCAGGTCATCGAACGTAACCATTAGATTGCGAATTTGCAGCGCCAGTTCCGGATTAGAGGCTTCAATTTCCTCGAGCATCTTGCGTGAAACTTCTCGATCCAACCGATTGCAAATCTCGGCCACGGGACGTACCCCACCGATTGCCTGCCGGCTATAGTCGCCTACACTCTTCAGTTTCTGGTCCAGCACCATAGAAACCCGACGGACCACATCCTGTGAAATCGCCTGGAGATTGGACATTCGTAAGGCAATATCCGTCCTTTGTGATTCCGGTAAATATTCAAGGGTGGCCGCCGCTGTAGAAACGTCCAGATGGGCCAACACAACTGCCATCGTTTGCGGATGCTCATTCTGGAAGAGCTTGGAGAGCTGTTGCGGATCGACCTTTTCCAGAGCCTCAAATCCCGCGGTGGTTTCCAGCGACCTGGTGATTTTATCCAACAGTCGCTTTGCCAGTTCCCCGCCATAAGTTTTTACGAGGACCCGTTTTGCATAATCCACACCTCCCGAGGCCACATAAGCCTGGGCGGAAAATAGCTGATGAAATTCCTCGACCACGTCGTCGGCGACATCAGAAGAAATGCGCTGCAGACCTGTCAACTGCTTTGAAATTACCTGTACTTCGTCCTCTTCCAGGAACTTGAAGACCTCGCTGGCTACTTCCTCTCCGATGGCTACGCAAAAAATTGCCGCCTTGTGTGGGCCTGACAACGCGTCTGACAGCTGGCGGTCCGGCTGCGGAGAAGACAGTTGCGGTGCTTCGCTGTAGATTGGTTCTGCGATCTCTTCCATCATCAGGCTCTGTTGCTTTCGTTCGGCAATCTAATTGCTCTACTCCTTAGTTGCCGCTTTCCTGCAGCCAGCCACGAATGGTCATGGCCACGCTCTCCGGGTTTTGTTTGCTCCGCTCAATCAGTTGTTTCTTTAAGGCGCCCGCCCGCACAACATCGGGAGCTGGAAACGCCATTTCGCGAGCTACCTGGGCCTGCATCTCGGCTTCGATCTCCGCTACGGTTCGAGGTGAGCCAAAGTTGGCCTGCCCGCCAGCTAACGTATCGGCGTCTTCAGAACGACCGGATCCGAGCGCCAAAGTCTGTCTGCCATTCGGCAACCGGGGCGAATTCGCAGCTAAAATGAGAGCGCGCTTGGCCGGCCTAATGACAAAAATGAGCAAGAGCAAAGTAGCTAACGCCAGGGCGCCATACTTGATTGCAGTGCGCACCAGCTGATTATTTCGTTCCAGCCAACCAGGATTGTGCAATTCCACTGTGGGCTGATCAAACGGAATCGTCTGAACCACGATCTGGTCACCACGTTTTTCATCTATTCCTACCGCGGCAGCAATCAACCCTTGCATTTTCTTAAGTTCTTCCTCGGTGCGCGCCGTTGCTACACCGGCAACCTGCTTGTAATCGACGACCACGGAAACGGATAAGCGAGTGATACGCCCGCCACCACCTATTGTGTGCTTGACCGTTTTATCGATCTCATAATTGGTAGTCGCTGCCGTGCGTTGGTCTCCCGAACTGGTAGCGTTATTAACAGCAGGTGGCGTTGCTACGGTGGGATCACTGGCCCGAACGCCAGCCACATTCCCGCTGCCATTGCTACCCGCGTTTCTGGCTTCCTGCGAACTTTGTTGAGAGCGGATTACCTGCGATTTGGGATCATACTTCTCTTCGGTTTGCTCTATCTCACTGAAGTCCAGGTCGGCAGCAACATCAGAGCGAACATGTCCGATGCCGCTGATCGGCTCCAGGAGAGAGACAATGCGGGCTGCCGTTTCGGCTTCAAATTTCCGACTGGCCTCCAGGTGTGAACTGAATGTACCTGCGTCACCGGCACCTTTAGCACCATGCGATGAACTCGATAACAGACGACCCTGGGTGTCCATAACCGCCACATCCGCAGGATCAAGACCTTCAACGGCGCTTGCCACCAGGCCCACTACCGCCTCAGTTCTTTCTCGAGAGAGCACCTTCCCTTGTCGCATGCGCATCATTACTGACGCCTTGGCTCTTTCAGTCTTATCAGCATAGATAGACTCATGCGGCTGTGTGATGTGAACACGAACGGAATCGACTTCGTCCATTCCCTCGAGAGTCTTTGCCAACTCTCCCTCAATTGCTCGCTGGTAATTGACCTGCTGAGTAAACTCCGTCGCACCGAAAGTGGTTCGGTCGAAGATGTCGAAGCCTACGTGTCCGCCCGCGAGGGCTCCCACAGATGCCATTTCTAACCTCAATTCCGACACCCGTTCGCTGGGTACGCTCACCGCAGTCCCGTTGTTGGTCAACTTGTATTGGACATTTTTGCTTTTCAGTTTTTCGACGATGGTCTGGGCATCAGCAGGCTTGAGATCCGAAAAGAGCACGGCATACTCCGGTTGAGAGCCATAGACCACCAGGGCCACTATTAAAGCTATGGTGCCACCAGCTGCGGTCAACACAGCTATGCGTTGACCGAACTTCATTCGACTCCATAAATCAGTTGTTTGTTTTATTAAGGCCGGCATGTGGTCTTATTGCATCGATGACGAAAGGTTATAAGGGAAGCGATAAATGATGAGTGATGAGCGTGGGATGGTAAGGATTAAGTTAAACGGTTGGAGGAAAAGGATCTAAGTGAGGACAAACGAGCCGGACAGGCAGTGGCTCGGCCGTGCCGTGAGCGCCAGGCAGGACCAGAGCGCCAAGGAAAACATTTGAAGGCCGAAGAAAAGACATTCCGCTTTCAACAGTTATTAAGACAACGGCGTGTTCTAGCTTATATCTCATCACTCATCACTTATCGCTACACTTGAATTCTCATAATTTCTTCATAAGCATTCACCAACTTATTACGTACCTGAAGCGCAAACTGAAATCCGAGATCCGCTGTCTGCATCGCAATTATGGTGCGGTGCAAATCCTGCGTCTCTCCGCCCACAGCCTTGGCAACTTCTTGCTCCGAGACCTTCTGAGAGTCTTCGAGCGATTCGACAGCATTGCGAACTGCTGATCCGAATGAGTTTGAAGAAGTTCCAACCTGGGCTCCGCTGGTAGAGGGCGAGAGCGGCGGAAGCAGATTTGTAAGGTTTAGACCATTGATGTTCATTAGACTTCACCTAGTTTCAAACTGGCCCGGGCCATTTCCTTGGCCGTGTTAAATGCTGTGCTATTAGCCTCAAACGAGCGAGCCGCCGACATCATATTGACGGTTTCTTCTAGCGGATCTACATCAGGCATGACGACATAGCCGTCAGCATCAGCATCGGGGTGATTAGGTTGAAAGCGTCGAACTCCGTTATTCAATTGAGACACGATTGTGGTGGCTCGGACACTTTGAGAGGGCGGTGAGGAGTCTTCCAGTAAACTGCCAAGAGAAGAACTAAATGAAACTGGTTGGCCAGCATCGATAGCCGACGCTTCAAAAACGACGTCTCGACGACGATAAGGCCCGCCTTCGGCAGTGCGAGTAGTTTCAGAATTAGCGAGATTGGCCGACGCGGCTTCGAGACGTTCCCGCTGCGCCGACATTCCGGCTGAGGCTATGTGAAAGATGTTGAATAAAGACATTGTCGTCTATGATTTGGTTTTTGGTCTTTGGTCTTTGAGCTTTGTACTTTGAACTTTGTACTTTGAGCTTTGTACAAAGTACTAAGTTCTAAGTTCTAAGTTCTAAGTTCTAAGTTCTAAGTTCTAAGTTCTAAGTTCTAAATTCAAAGTTCTAAGTTCAAAGACCAAAGGCCCAAGGCCTAAGACCATTTTTTTACGTTCCGCGGATCGCGGCCCGAAGAGTTCGCAGGCGCATTTGCAGAAGCTGGGTACCTTCCAAAAACTTAACGCCAGCCTCAGCCAATGTGGACATCTCACGTCCTGCATCCACCGTATTTCCGTCCAGGCCGACCGTCGTTGCTTGCTGTTCAATTATTCGCAGGCCGCTAATTCCCGCACGGTGATTCTGACTCGTATCCGTAGTAAGACTCTCCTGGGCTGCGTTACGAAGAAAGTCAGCAAAATCCAATTCTTTTGCCACGTAGCCAGGGGTGTCCACGTTTGCCAGGTTTCCCGCCACTACCTCGCTTCGGCGGCTCTGCACGTCGAGAAACGTGCTGAGTAGTGAAGTCATGTTATCGATCGCTGGTAGTCCCATAAGCAAATCTCCAGCGTCCGCGGATTGCAACCGTCGTGCCCACGAGACAAAAACGGCCCGAACTCCGACTTCATGTACTTAATCTTCAGTACACCGCTCTCAGCGGCAATCTAGTGGCGCTCTTAACATCAGTAAGTGTCGGTTTCTTGACATTTATGAAACTGGTTCGGCCGCTCAAGGGAGGGGTTAAATATGCCGATAAGCGTGAAGGAGCGCGCATCTTGCACGGCCCCCAAGTGTCGCAAGAGTCTGCTTCGGAGTCGTCGAGGGGGCAGAAAGAAAGCATCAGGAGGAAGTTCTAAATGGCTGATGATCAACATCTGGTTACTTTTCGCGTGGGTGATGAGTTATTTGGGGTCCCGATTTCGGCGGTGCAAGAGATCGTGCGGGTACCACCGATCACGCGAATACCTCAGTCTCCTGATTTCGTGGAGGGAGTCATCAATCTGCGCGGCCGAGTAGTGACCGTCGTTGATATGCGCACACGCCTTGGCCAATCGAGGGCAGCTATTGGCCAGGCTGACCAACCTGAGCGGAAAAAGAAGTCGCGAATTCTGGTGGTTGAAGCTGGGGGACGTTTAGTTGGCGTGATCGTGGATGAAGTGACAGAAGTGTTGCGACTTCCAGACGATCAAATTGAGCCGCCGCCGTCCGTCGTTGCGGGGATAAGCAACCAATACATAAACGGCGTCGGCAAACTGAAAGATGACCTGCTGATCTTACTGGAAATCGAAAAGCTTTTGACCGCTGACCAGCTGGAGGCCATCGGGCAAATACAACCTATGGCAATTAACGCCATTTCATGAACACCGCTCCTCTAAAGCCAGACCTCCGGTACGTCGTGCGCAATACAACAATCTTCTTCCTGCTACAACAGCAATCATGAGCTTCTCTTTGGACGTTACTTCCCGACGACCTGAATTTGGCTCACTTGCACCCAGTGACGGCCCAACCCGCCTGCTTGATGACCTGATAACTAAAGTAAATCAATTAACGATGATGCAGTTTGGTACTGAACGGCGCAACCACTTCCTTAATACGGTGGGGGCCCGGGCGCGGAATGCTAACGTGCCGGACACTGCGAGCTATATTCGCAGTGTTCTGGCACCAGAGGGCCAAGCTGAATTGATGGCTCTCATTGACGATCTGACAATCAATGAGACTACATTCTTTCGCAATGTCCCACAAATGAAGCTGTTTGGGAAGATTGCAGCAGAAATCGCGTCGCGCAAACGCGTGCCTGGCAGCCCCAGACAGTTGAAGATCTGGAGTGCCGCCTGCTCGACGGGCCAGGAGGCCTACACTCTGGCAATTCTGGCTTACGAGGCGCTCCGCTTCTTACCGTCCTGGGACGTGCACGTTTGCGGGACTGATATCGCCTCCAGTGTGATTGAAGTTGCGAAACGAGGCGTCTATCCCAAGACACGATTAGCTACCATGCCGCCCCAAATTCTCACCCGGTATTTTGACGATTTGGGAAATGAGATTCGCGTAAAGGAAATTCTGCGCCGTTTGACTTCTTTCCAATCGCACAATCTTCGCGATCAGTTTCCGCCGCAGACCTATGACGTGATCTTCTGTCGGAATGTCATGATCTACTTTTCGCGCGAAGATCAAGTAGAGCTGGCCAAAAGGTTTAAGGACCGGTTAACGCCCGAAGGCTTCCTCTTCATCGGTCACTCAGAAAGCCTGCAAGGCCTTGATGTGAATTTTCAACTTCGTGTCGAGGAAGGAGGGGTAGCGTATCAAAAGCTATAGAACAGAGAGAGAGGCTCTGGCAGCAAGTGTTAGGCGATTCTTAGATTTTCCGGCTCACGCGTTAGTAATTAGGAGACGAAATGTCTGAACAGTTTCAGTTTGACGAAGAAGAACTCGCAGAGTTAAGGGTAATGTTCTTCGACCAGGCGACCGAACTCCTCGATTCGCTTGGAGAGTTGATCCTGCGCGTCGAGCAGAACCCTGGAGATGGTGAGGCATTGAGGGCCATCCGTCGAGCGGTTCATACGCTGAAGGGCGATTCGATGGCGTTTGGTTTCACTGAGCTGACCAGCCTGGCGCATCACTATGAGGACACGCTCGACAAATTGCGGGATGCGGGTGGAGTAGCTAGCAGGGCGTTAATTGACCTGCTGCTGGTGGGAGCCGATGCTTTAGGGGCAATCATCAAACACTACCGGGACAATGCGCCGTTGCCCCCGACAGAAAAGCTCGTTGAGGGTCTGGCAGCGCTTCATCATGGCACCCTGGTAAAAGAGAAAGTGGTAGTTCCTGGCGCTTCCGGGTCTTCCGTTCCTCTCGCAGGTAAAGTCGACACCAAAAACCCAGACGACGAATCGTCAGTTCAATCAACACCTGACCGCACAGCTCCAGAAAACCGCCAGATTGACCTCGCTGCAAAACCCTTTGCTGTAGGCACACCACCCGAGCCTGCGGAGAGCAACGATCAGCTACCGGCAGAAAGGCGAGGAGAAGCGGATCGCCGTTCTACACAAGATCGCCGATCAGCCCTGCCCGGGTCACAATCGATGACTCTGCGGATTGAATCGCAGCGGGTTGACGCGGCGATGAATCTGGTAGGCGAGTTGATCATTCAGCGTTCAATGATTTCAACGATAACCGCAGAACTTGAGGCGACGCAAGACCACAGCGATTTGATATGCCGATTGAACGAGTCAGTGATCAAAGCCGCAAGAATACTCTCGGAACTGCAGGAAAGCGTCATGCGCATGCGCCTCGTTGACATCGATCAGGTCTTTCGTCGTTTTCCCAGAGTTGTTCGTGACGCGAGTGTGAAGCTGGGCAAACCGCTTCGCATTGAAGTTGCAGGCGGTCACGTGGAAATTGATAAGTCAATTGTTGAGTTAATCAGTGATCCGCTTATTCACCTGGTTAGAAACGCGTGTGATCATGGGATCGAACTACCTGCTATACGACAGGCAGCCGGAAAGACAGAACCGGGTGTCATCAAACTCAAGGCCCGCCGTGTGGGCAATCAAATTGCTGTAGAAGTTGAGGATGACGGAGCCGGCATTGATCCTGCGAAGATCGTGGCCAAAGCTATACAGAAAAATCTCGTGACTCACGAGGAGATAGCTGAGTGGACCATCCAGCAAAAATTGGGACTGATTTTTGCGCCGGGATTCTCTACGAAAGATCAGGTGAGTGATCTCTCTGGCCGGGGAGTAGGGATGGACGTTGTCAAGACTTCAGTCGATTCGCTGGGCGGGTCGGTGAGCATTTGGTCTGTAGTGGGTCAAGGCAGCCGCTTCACCATTAGATTGCCGCTAACGATGGCCATAGTGCGGGCAATGCTTTTTGAATGTTGTAACAGGCAATTTGCGCTGCCACTTGATTCAATTCACGAAATCACCAGACTGCAAGGCAGTGAAGCAAAAACGATCGATGGGCGAGAAGTGATCCGCTTGCGCGAACATGTACTGCCATTGATTAGATTAGACGAAGTGTTGCAATTGCGGGATGTTTCGGAAAGAGACCCATCTGCCCGGCTCTTTGTGTTTGTAATCGAACTGGGAGATGGTCGAGAAGTAGGTATAGCCGTTGAAAAACTTCACCGGGAAGAGGAACTGGTGCTCAAAACGATCGATGACGGATTGATTCAATCAGATATCGTTGGTGGCACCTCCATTCTCGGCGATGGCAGTGTGGTGCTGATACTCGATGCGAATGCGATCGTGCGTCAAGCCAGTAAAAACCTAAACAGGGAGAGGGCTCGGTGCAATAGACCGGAGCCCGTTAAAATCTGAGCATTGACAAATATTGGCATACAGGGGCGACCAGGTGAGTGACACCGGAAGAAAGCAAATACGCGTCATGATTGTCGATGATTCGGCTCTGATGCGAAAGCTACTTTCTGCGGCGCTCAAGCGCGATCCCGCAATTGAGGTTGTGGCTACGGCGTTGGACGGCCAGTTTGCTCTTGACCGTTTAGCACGGGTGCGTCCAGACGTAGTCCTGATGGACGTTGATATGCCTCGTATGGATGGCCTGGGCGCATTAGACCGAATTGTCGCGGAATACGGTCTGCCTGTGGTGATGTGCAGCTCCCAGACAACAGCCGGTGCTCGCTCTACTATTGAAGCGCTGGCCCGTGGGGCGGTCGACTTTATCGAAAAACCCTCACTCTCAGCACTGACTTCCGGTTCGGCTGCGGAAGGCATCTGCTCCAAGGTACGTGAAGCAATGGGCGCGAGAATAAAGACCAGGGGTGCGGGGCTCCCCGAAAGCAGGCCATCTGAAACAACAGTACCTCCCAAAGCAGTCAGTAATCCCTCAACGACTAATGCCATTCTGAAAATTTCGGAGCTGGCGCGCGTAACCCGCCCGGAAATCATTGCTATCGGCACGTCAACGGGAGGCCCACCGGCTCTTGAGCAAGTTTTAAGTGCCTTGCCCGCCAACTTTCCACTCGGCATTGTCATTGTGCAACACATGCCGCCGGGGTTTACTAGTCAACTTGCGGTGCACCTCAATCGTCAATGCGCCATTAACGTTCGCGAAGCAGTGTCGCGCGAACGCTTAGAACCTGGAGTTGCCCTCATTGCTCCCGGCAACTCGCATCTTCGTGTTATTCGAGAAGGGAACGCGTATCTAGTGACCGTTGATGAGCTAATGCCACCAGTTTGTGGACACCGCCCTTCCGTTGACGTGTTATTTGAATCGGTCGCTTCCAGCACAGAGGGCCGCGCGGCAGCATTCATCATGACTGGAATGGGTAGCGACGGCGCTGAAGGAAGCGGAAAGCTAGTTGACGCTGGGGCCATCACTGTCGCCCAAACCCCCGACTCATGTATTTGTTTTGGTATGCCGAAGAGTGTAATAGACCGCGGCCACGCCCGTGCGATCATTCCTCTTGATACCATCGCGCAGGCCATCGGCGCGTGTGCCCAGGTTAAACAATCCCAGTTATTCCCACCAGTAGAGAGTCAATATGACAAATCTCCCGGCCGTTGAAATGCAGCAGTTATTTGCGCGCACCGAAGAGTTAATGAGCAAAACCAGAGAACCCTCGGACCTGCAAGCTATGCGCGAGCTTGTCAGCCGCACAAAGCAGCTCACGGTGGAGCTAATGCGGGATAATGAGCAATTGCGGGTTCAGAACCTAGTGCTGGAACGGCAGAAAATTGAAGCGGAACAACGCCTGGATGCAACCCGGCTCGGCAAAGAAAATGAACAATTAAAATCCGAGCTCGCACTCCTCAACAGCAGGATGGCCGACAGCGAAAAACAGTCGCAGAAGTTTCGCCGGCGCTATGAAGACATCGAGCAACACAACATGGCGCTTTCCAGCATGTATATTGCTTCAAAGCAACTCCATTCAACGCTCGATTTCAGCGAGGTGGTGAGTATGGCGGAAGAGATCCTTTGGAACTTCGTCGCCTCACCTTCGTTCGCCATTCTTCTGCGTAACGAAAAGAGTGGTGCTTTGAAGCTCGTGGGCGGCCAGGGAATAGACGGGCTATTTGACTCGGATACCATCGAGCCAGACGCAATAATGAACGAAGTCTTGAGAGAAGGTGTTGCGATGTTCGAGGAAGGCACCACGGTAGGCAATCCACTCGCCTGTGTACCTCTTAAGATCGAAGACCGAGGAACAGTTGGAGTGATTGCGGTTTACGAGATTGAGCAGCACAAGGGCGGCTTAACCGAATTGGACAAAGAATTGTTTGAGTTGCTGGCTAATCAGACGGCCCTGGCTATGACGAGCTCCCGTGTTTACAGCGAGACGGTAAAGAAACTGAAATCAATGGAGAGCTTTCTGAGCTTGATAAAACCGGAATAGGAGTTGAATTTATGAGCTTGGATAAATCATTCCTGGTGGTTGACGATTCACCCACAATGCGTCAACTGATTCTGATGACATTGAAGAAAATGGGTTGCAACTCAATCGCGGACGCTCCTAATGGGCAGGTGGCCCTGGAAAGGCTTTCTGATCATATGCCTGACATCGTCTTAACCGACATCGATATGCCCGTTATGAACGGTCTCGAATTTATCGAGCAGGCGCGTGTGCAGTATGCGAGTTTGCCAATCATCATCCTTTCGACTCACGGGGACGATGTGACGCGTGACAAAGGTCTCTTGCTGGGAGCAAATGACTACCTAACGAAGCCGCTATCGAGTATGAAACTCGTTGATGTACTGGAAAGGATCTTTCCAGACCTGGATTTCTAGAACTCATTTGTAAGCAACTTGAAGCGTCGCTGGGAGAATAATATGAATTGGTCGGTACGAAAAAAGTTGCTGACAGGATCTAGTGTCCACCGAAACAGAAGCCTCCGAGAGTGTCTCTCCTACCGAATCATTCACTCCGAATGTGCTGAAAACAACAACATTACTTCAGCCACGTTACAGTGTTAACTGACGAATGAACCGAGCAAGTTAGGACTCAATTCACCACAGAACTAACCTGACTGCGAAAGGAACAAAACGAAAATGGCAACCAATTGGAAAAGCAGGCTGGCAACAAAGTTGATTCTGACAATAACTGCTACCGTCATCGTAGTTGTTTCTATCGCTGGGTTCTTCGCCGAGAGGACCACACGGCAGTGGATTCAGAGAGACGCGGATCGACACAGCGAGGAAAATGTAGCCGAGCTCCACGCCACTATCGGAGTGGTCAATAATTCCGCAATGGCCCAGCTTCGGTCTTCGATGAAGATTCTCATCAACGAAGCCACCTCTCTTGGTTCGCCTCACCTGGGGCAGCCGATGACAATTGCGGAGGAAACCGTACCCAGTCTGCTGCTTGGCGACAAGATGGTTAATGACTTCAGGATCGTTGATGATGTGAAGGATCTCACCGATTCAACTGCCACATTTTTTGTGCGGCGGGACGAAGATTTCATCCGTGTCAGCACGAGTGTAAGGAAAGCCGACGGCTCGCGAGCAGTCGGAACAAAGCTCGATCCTCGCGGAAAGGCGATTGCCGCTCTTAGTCGAGGCGAAGCATTTTATGGCGTGGTGGACATTTTGGGCACACCGTACCTTACCGGCTACGAGCCGATGCGTGATAGTGCGCAGAAGATTATCGGTGCCTGGTATGTAGGCTATCCGCTCGCGAAACTCACGGGTACAGGTGAGATCGTGCAAAGAATTAGCATCCTCCAGGATGGATTCGCGATGCTGACAGATGAACAAAAGAAACCGATATTTCGCTCGCGGAATGTTGAGGACCAAATAGCAAACATGATTGCAAAATCGTCGAACGGTGTGGAGGGCTGGCACATTATTAGCGCACCGTTTGAGCCCTGGGGCTACACGATCATTGCCGGTTATTCCGATTCCGACCGGCAGCTTGTAGCGAAAATAAATCAGGTGCGCATGGCGGTGATCGGTTGCGGCTTGGCAGCGTTAATTTTTATCTCGGTTGTGAGCATTTTTCTTATGCGACCTACCACGCGTCGATTGGAACATGCCGTTCACGTCGCCCACTGTGTTTCTGAAGGTGACCCAACTGTGAAGATTACCATTTCTTCGCAGGATGAAATTGGCGTTCTCCTCTCGGCGATGCAGAGGATGACAGAGTACCTCAGCAGAATGTCCTCCGTGGCTGCGAAAATTGCCGATGGCGATCTCACCGCTGATCTCGAGCCTAAATCGGAACGTGATCAGTTTGGTAACATCTTAAAGCGGATGGTTCTTGGCCTGCGGGAATCCCTGGCCCGTATCGCGCAAGGATCGAACCAATTGGCGGCGGCTTCATCACAAATCGCCTCGGCAAGTGATCAATCAAAGGGTGACTCGGAAATTTTGTCCGGATCAACCGAAGAGATCACAGCAGCAATTCACGAGATGGCCGCTTCCGTTCGACAAGTGGCTAATAATGCGCAAACCCAGAGCGCGGCCGCAGTGGAAACCTCTGCTTCGGTCACGCAAATGGTTTCCAGTTTGCAAGGCATTGCCCAGAACACCAAACGCCTCGCCGTCTTGACTGCCGCTGCCGATGAGGCCGCCAAAACTGGTCAACGAACACTCTCTCAGGCTGACGGCAGCATGCAACGCATTGGGGCCGCAATGCAATCGGCCGGTCAGACCATTAACTTGCTTGGCGTCAGTGCCGAGTCCATCGGCAAGATCATCGAGACTATCGAGGATATTGCCGACCAAACAAATCTGCTGGCCCTCAACGCCGCCATTGAAGCCGCCCGCGCCGGTGAACACGGCCTCGGCTTTGCCGTCGTGGCCGACGAAGTGCGCAAACTGGCAGAACGCAGCGCTCGTTCTACCAAGGAGATCAGCGAATTAATTGCCGCTATTCAACGCGAATCCCGCGCCGCCGTCCAGCAGATGGATGGCTCTAATAAAACTCTGCGCGAATTCATGAGTGATAGTTCGGTCAAGGATTCTCTCGACACCATCATCTCTTCCGTAGACAAGATCGTCGCCTCCACTCAGGAGATTGAGGCGGCTACCACCGAGCAAAGTGCCGGTGCTGAGCAGATCGCCAGGGCCACTCAGGATTTGAGTCAGCTCACGCAGGAAATTTCTGCTGCCACGGAAGAGCAATCCCAGGGCGCCGCCGAAGCCGTCCGCGCCATGGAGCAGTTGGGAACCATTGTGCAGCAGTCCGTGCAGATGGCCAAAGACCTGCAACTCTCCGCCGAAGGCCTCTACGGTCAGGCTGAGGTGCTCAATGGAGTGGTTGGAAGATTCCAGATCGAGAAGGGGTCTCAATCGGATCTCGCAGCGCAAGAGTTCGCTAGTTTCCAACCTCAGCAAATTTTTCAGATGAATGGCCGTCAGCAACGGGCTTCGTGATACCTACATGGATTCAGTTCTTTACTGATCTGAGTAAATCTGTGCTATCTGCGGCGCAATTCTTTTACCGCTCGACTACCTTCACTGACAGGCCGATTACTTCTCATTCGAATTCGAAGTTTAGTACCGCTCTACCGCTCGGCACTGATTTCGGCACCAGCTTTCTCAGATTCTCTGGCTTCGTGCGTGGATCGAGCAGACCATTGGTAACGAAATCAACCAACTGCCGGAACTCTTCGTCTGTCAAGTGAATCGGATTTGCCAGGAGTGGATCAAGCCGGGCCAGCACGGGCGCCATTGGTCCCAGCGGGCCTCTGAGGTCCGGCGCGACCCCGGCCGTTGCCGGGTTGTAGTTGTTAACGGACGCAAACACATCGAGATGATGTCGAATCGCATCTTCCAGTCGCGTGAACGCGCCGTTGTGGAAGAAGGTCGGTTGCAAAGCCACATTGCGAAGCGGACTGGTGCGGAACCTATAACGATCATTGGCCTCGCCGGTGATTTGCTCTAAACCGAAGTCCTCGTTCTGTCCTGGACCATCAAAGGTCACATTGCCGGCAGCGGGGTCGCCGGCGGCGGGAGCAATTTGCGGCACTCCGATCACATGCTGACTGAAATCGCTGAACATTTCGTTCGACTGACCGGAAACTTTGTGACACGCGACGCAACCCGCCGATCCAAAAAATAGCAGAGCGCCCTTCTTCTGATCAGGAGTGAGCGCGTTCTTTTGACCCCGCGCAAACTGGTCGATGGGAGCGTCGGCAAAAACCAGGCTGAACTCGAATTCCGCGATCGCTTTCCCGAACATATTGAAATCAATCGGTGCCCCATTCTTCACTTCGGGAAAAACTTCGCCAAACAGTTTCCGGTAGGCGTCGACCGCGTTCAACCGATTGAGCACCTCGGCGCGGATGGCAAAGTTGTCTCCTGGAAAAGCAAAGCCAGCCACCTCAACCCGCTCGGTCGGCGGAATGAATGCCTGCGCGTCGAGTAGCTGCGGCAGGTAGGACAGACTGAGGCCTTCTGGCGGTGGAAACATAAATCCGGCGCTATCATCAAACGGGTCGCCGGAGAGCGAGGCAAAACGCGAGTTCCACATCAGGTTGGGAAAGAAGGCAGTATTAATCGCCATCGGGGTTCGGCGTTGGTTTCTTGGTCCAACACGGTGAGGTCCGACGATTCCGTTATTGTCGATGCCGATAGCAATGGACTGGGTGTCGCCAAAAGCGTTGGTGGGAGAGTGACACCCGCCGCAGGTATTATCGTTATTCAATCCGGTAATGGTATCGAACCAGAGCAGTCGCCCGAGGTTGGCCCGTCTTTGGTCCAAATGACGGCCCAGGCGTTGCCCCAGCGTCGTCTCGATTTTGCCAGTAAAGCCCAGTTCACTTAGTCTGGCAGATAATTCCTGGTCGAGCGGATCATGGTCGGCTTTGGCGGAGTTTTGCGTCACAATCAGAACGCAAGCGATTGTAAGTACCGCGAAATACCACGACGTCGCTCAAGCCGAAGCCGCTAGCTGTCACCCACGTGCTTCTCAGAGGGCGACGAAAAGCTTATGCACATCTCCGCAAGAAATGTGGCTCGCCGATTGGGTTCTTGTTCCAACGCCAACCCGGGACTGAGCAGTTTGAGTTCCATGATCGGGTGTTGCGAGCGAATTACTTCCGTCTGGGAGGCGGCGCCACATACTCGGTCAACAGAACCTTTGACATCTATGTTGGCTATGGCGGATCTGTTAGCGGCTCAAACACTTTGGCGGTGGGCGGCGTCGCGATAGGGTTGTCGTGGAGATTTTCGCGAGGGTCAGACATTTCGAAATTTCCCTGAAGAGTCGCCGCGCGACGTTCCCTGGGTTGCACTCTTTGACATGCAAAAGATTTTCAAAGTCTTCAGATACTTGCTGTTGATCCCCACGCTCATTCTATGGGGGGAATCGGATGCCTGGATTCCCGTGGAAAACGCCTACAAATTCCAAAAAGACTTGCGGCAATAGATGGAGGGCAGATGCGCTAATTAAGAGATGCCCCAGGTGTTCATGACTTTTGGCGATTTATTACCAACTCCTTCACGAAAGAGATTGGTCAAAGTTAAGTCAACAAACGACCGAGTGCAAACGTTTGGGACCCAGAGGCTTCCCGTCATTTGAGCCTGACAGCCTTTGAGAGGAATTCGACAAACTGAGCGGTGGACCGAAAGTTGTCGAGTAGGATATTCAGGAAGTCGCTTCGACAAACATCGCGCTGCGTTAGCGGTGAACTTAGCGCGAAGTCCCTACGCTTGAGATCTTCAATTAACTGATGCGCGGGGTCGTAACCAACTGGCGCTCGATTGAGCAATTCGCCAACCATCTTGCAGCCTGAGCCCAGCTTGCGGGCAAACGTAATCTGTTGCCACTGGTTCGGCTCGCGCACGATTCGATCACGAATCTTCTTGAGAGCCGCAGGCTCCGGCCGCCATATTCCCGCGCCAATAATTGACCCGCCGGGATCGAGGCGCAGGTAATAAGCGGGCGTGGCGCCATCTTTGCCCTTCGCGTGCCAGAAGTGAGCGGCGACGAAGGTCTTGTACGGGCTCTTGTCCTTCGAAAAGCGGATGTCGCGGTAGATGCGCATCATCGATCCTCCGTTCGGGCGGGGATCGGCGACGAAACGCGGATTGATTTTCTTGAGGCCTGGTCCAAGATCGGTGATCAACCGGAGTAGCGGGTCCCGCACTTGTTTCTCATAGCGTTCTTTGTTGGCCTGAAACCACTCGCGGTTGTTGTGGCTGCTGAGCTCCTTCAGGAACTCGAATAAGCTACGTGTGAAATACCCCTGTACAGACATTGCTACTCCTGTTGCGATGAACTCTGGTACCGGGTCACGTTTTTTTGGAGTTCATGTTCTGGTTCCAAGTACCTTCAACGAGTTGGCTGTGTCCCGAAGGTTCTTCCTGCCAATCAAGCCCATCAAAGGAGAGAATCTTGTCTTCACCAATGGGTACACGATATGTGTGAAATGGGAGCGATTGCAAGACGTGAGGATTTTCCCGGAAAATCGATCCGGAAAAGCGTAATGTACAGCGTCCGCGAGTCTTCTATCGGCAAGAACTGGAAGCACACCCGCTGATTGTGGCCAAGCCATAAACTGCTAACGAGGTGCTGCGTGTCCAAACCGAAAAACTAATCTAACCGCAGTGCAGTGGTAGTTGAAGAAAGTTCCATCAGGAGCGAGGGCTCGCTATGCGGTTCTACAATACCGGCGTGACTGAGTTGTTTGTCTTCTCAGCACAACCACGATACGACTCAACTGAGACACAGCGTGAGTCGCCATTCGCCTGCGATACCATGGCGCTGACTCCAGAACAGAGGAAGCGGCACTTCGAGGAACTGGGACCTATGCTAAGGTCGCTGAGAGAGTCTGTTCACGAGCTACCCGACGGGTACGAATTTGAATTCCCGGCCGATCAGAAGACGTTCGCATTGGTCACCGAATGGGCCATTCAGGAGCGCTTGTGCTGTCCTTTCTTCGACATCGATGTGCGTCTCGACCGTGAAGGTGGCCCTTTGTGGTTGCGTCTTACCGGGAGAGAAGGGACCAAAGACTTTATCAAGGTAGATGGCGCTGCATGGATCAAACAGTGACAGCGATTTGGCGGCCGGCTCCCGAGTGAGTGACGGGCCCTGCTGGTCATTACTCTCAAGTCGTTCTAAGGAGCACAAACCATGTCATCACTACCCGGGAGGGCCGGTGAGCCTGTGCTTATCCGAGGGTAACAAGTCAGTACCACTACGCGGTAGCGTGTGGGTCTCTGAGTAGCCAAGGATGCGTACAATGAATACAGACCCACACGCTACCGCGTAGTGGTGCGTGAGCCGTAATGAATAGAGAGCTTAGTCATGCAATTACAAACGGTGCGGCTTCGTTCTGTGAAGCCTAATCCTACCCACATTGACGGCAGTAACTCTGCTCAAAATTGTTTTCGGTGCCACATCGCGGGCAAAGCATTTTAGTCGCCTCCACTCACCGCTAACTTTCTACACTCTCAGGTTACTCGTCTCGCTTTAGTCGTGTAATTTTCGAATACAGTAATTTCCCAATGCGAAGAGGTAGCAAGCCTGAAGGAAAGGACAAGGCAATGAAAATGTTCCGATACTTTATTATGACTGCGCTTCTAACTTGCCTCTTCGGTATGCCGCCAGGAACATCAGGTCAAAATATAACAGACCCTACTAAAACCCTGGATCGGCCAACAGTGAACGTGCATGACAGTTAACAACGGGCTGCAGCGCTGGCGTGCGCGTCGCCGTTGAGTCGGAGCGTGATGCTTTTCCGATTATTCTCGGAGTTGTATTGAACGACTCTATTCTGGCTCGGCTGAAGGTTACCGTCCAGACTTTGAAACTGGACTGAAAACTCTTAAAGATGCCACCGGCTTGTCCGGTGGAGGCTCACGATGGTTGCTACGGAAAAGATCAGAAGAGGTTTCTTTGGATGCCACGGGCTTGGCCCGTGGAGGTTCACGTTTGCTGCTAACTGGGTAGCCTTGCAGCAGATAGCAAGGAACGTGAGACTCCACCGCGCAAGGCGGTGGCATCTTACGAGAGTTCACTGTTGGTCGTTTCTAGCAGCGAACGTGAACCTCCCCCGGGCAAGCCGGGGGCATCCCTCAGCAGTTTTCACACATCTCTAGCTCTACCAGTCGGGTGGGTCTCTCTGCTGCCAAGGCGAGTGCAATGAACACAGACCCACTGGTGGTACTGACCTGGTGCCCTAACAGATGGAGTTTTTACACAGTCTCGGCAGTTGGGGATTAATTCAGATCCTTTCCACGAACAACGGCCCAGGCCCCGTGACGGAGTCCCACCAATGGCAAGGTCATTCTTTCCAACTTCCTAAGTCGTACTCCTCGTGGGTGGGTATTGCCACAACGAAGAGAGTCTGACTTCGATAAACTATTCTCGGATCAATCTATATTTATTGCCCTTTAGTTTAAAGACAGTGTACTGCCCAACCAGATCGTCGGATGGATACACGCGCTTCAATTCAGCAAGATTCTGCCAATTAGCTCTTTGTTGTGCTATGACATCAGAGTGGGTACGAGTGAGTTCCAATCGAGCCGCAGAAAACAAACAGTATTTAAAATGCCGGCCGTCGTTACCGTCCGTGACGGAAGTCCCACGGCGGCGAGGGATTCGCGTCAGTCCAGAGTCCCCGCCTCGTCGCCCGCGCCTCGCCTTCGGCGTCAGCGTATATTTTGCGATCCTCGGGGCTTTGCTCCTCCTGGTAGTACTTGTAGTGCCAGGCCATCCCGACCCTGATCTGCTCAAGGCAAATGTCATGACCATTAAGCAGGACTTTTCCGACTAATCGGCTGTATTGATCCCTTTTGGACCACTCAATAGCGACTTGTTTATCGTAGATCTCCTTCGAGAGATTCTGGCGAGACCTGTTTCCGAAAGCTTGCCCGCCTTCCGGGGCGTCAATCCCTTGGAGGCGAATTCTGTACTCCCTATTAGCGGCATCGAGGATTGTGATGGTGTCGCCGTCTTCGATGCTTACTACTCGCCCGCTGAAAGTAGCGAGTGGGGATGTCTGTTTAGAGGGGGATTGGTAGGGGGAGGACGTTCCCGAAGACATCGGGGAATTAATGTGCCGGCCCCCCTTATCAGACACGGAACAGGCCGCGAGCAATAGCCTTTTAAGGACCGAAACCGAGGGAAGGAATTCTGGTTGGCGCGGCAAGCGCGCGATCCGGTACGACAGGTGGAAGTCTTAAACAGCGAGTTGTCGCAGTACACCAGGATCACGGTCTCACTCGACGGAGCATTCTTCGACGACGGCTCGTTCATCGGGCCGAACACGACTGATTTCTTCAGTCACGTCAAGGCGCAATTGGACGCTAGGCAAGACATCGTTCGCGAGATAGAGCTCGGTCTCAAAAGCGGTAAATTGGTGGATGAGATACTTGGACCTTACGAGGCGTTGGTGAGGGAGCAAGCCAAGCATCCCGGCCGGGATGCCTCGCCCGCAGAGCATTACAACTTTTATAAACAAACGTTCGTCACGGAACCTCTTGCGGTAAAAGCGCTATTCAGTGGAGAAACTGAACGAAGGCAAGCTCTCATTCGATATGTTCTGCAGCGGAGCGCGTGGGTCACCTTGCGCAAGCTTTAGCGCATTCACTATGTACAACTGTTGGCACGCTAAGCTGACTTACTGGTTTTTCGGGGTTTCGGAACTGTTCGCATTAAACCAGCTAAGTTTGCCTGATATGGCGCCTGCCCCTCCGTTCAGGCAATAGTCGTCCATTTGCGCCACCGTTTCGACAGGGTTCGCTTATTGACGAGTTTTTGTCGAAAAAAGAAAAGCCATTGTTTCGCCTGCAGGATCAGATGGTGGCGGCGGAGCGCCGCATCAAAGGCCCCGTGCGGTCTTCGAGTTTTTTCCCACACCCCGCCCTGTAGGGTAGAATCGCTATCGGCTAGTTACTATCCCGCCACACTTCAACTGTATGAACATGAAATCAGCAAATCAGACTGACTTGCAAGTAAAAATCGAGCTGAGAATTCGTACAATCCGTACCCTTTGGATTGCTATGATTTTGAGCATTGGTATCTACTACGCCTTTACTTTTTTTGCCGGACAGCCGAAAGACGTCAACCCCAATAGCGTCCTATCTCTCATACTGATCGCGGTGGGATTATTAGCAACCCTCATTTCCGTTCCGATCAAAAACAGATTCTTGAATCAGTCCGTTGAACAGCAAAGAGTACAACTGGTACAACAGGGGTACATAGTGGCATGGGCGGTAACGGAGGTTGCGGCGCTGCTGGGACTGCTCGATTTTTTCCTGACGGGTAATCGTTACTATTACCTCCTGTTCATCATCGCAGCCTGCGGCCAGTTGCTTCACTTTCCACGACGCGAACATGTAATAAACGCGTGCTTCAAGAAACCAATGTTCTAGTGCTCAGCGAGCGCAAGAGTCATCCGCGGCTTCCGGAATACTATCGATCTGTTTTCAGATGGCGATACGGTTCGCGATCGCGAACATCTGAATCTTTTGGCGGACGTACCTGAGAACGGAACCTCGATTCACACACGCCGTAACGAGCGCAATTGCGTTGCGCGACAATCAAGCTTACGTGATTAGCACCGGTCGTCGTGGGGAAATCTAAGCTGAGAAAGATCGTCTTCCCAAAAACAGATTGGACAAATGTCATATGAACCAGGCGGTTCATCAAAGACGAGATAGCCGCAGCAGGGGCAGATTCATGACGATATGTTCCATCGAAAAACGCTAGCTGGAATGCATCTCGCCTTCGGCTATCGCACGGTCTAAGGGCTTGCCTCGCGGAAGTAGTTGCTGCCCGCTGGCGCCTGATGCCTGAACTGGGCCAGCTTTATCGTCCCTGGCGACACTGATCGTTACTGATAAAGCGAGCGTCAGAAACAACAGACATATTCGCAGTTGCGCGCTCTCCTGCCACCGGCATTTATTATTCATCTCTTATAGTCCCTCTCCGACTTACTGCTCACTACCAGACACGGAAGACCACGACGCGCGACCTGTCGCCCCGAGACCTTGGGAAAGCATTCAAGAACAAGGTTAAGGAACTGCTCGCCTCCGTTAAATAGCTGGTCAGATATTCTGTTCCCAGGTTGCACGAATTGTTTTCAGCATGGCGGGATAGATAATCCATTTTCGGAACGGTTCGATTAAGCCCATGTAGAACCGCGTAATCCACGTTCTCTGGCGCACGTAGACCGCAAAGTAGAATCGATAGCCATCGGCCCTTTCAGCGAGGACACTGAGCGCCGCAGCATGGACGGTACGATTCTGTATTTCAAGTAGCTGTTCGTTTTCGAAACGATAGACAACGCGGAACAGTCCTTGTGGCGTTCCCGACACGACAAAAGAACGAGCACGATCCTCTGGTGTTAGGCGACTTCCAAACGAGGCTGCCAAGGCATCCTTCGGTTCGGCCTCAAGTCGAAAAATGCGTCCAAGAAAAAACCGCAGACGGAAAAGCGCGCGGGCCACTGGCGGAAATCTGTTGATCTCAGCATCGGTGGCGTCGCATCCGTCCTGACCCGCCCGGCGAAGGAATTCAGAAAGGGTGACGCCGTCGCGATGCCGAGGTAGGTCAACTGCCCAGACGTCGTGCAGCGGGACGTCGGCGAGAAACGTATGCACGCGAAGCGGTAGCGCGTAAAACTCCGCTGGAGAAATTTGCGGCATCTTTTATAATTAGTTCCTATTCATTGAATACAAGGACGTTCTCGCAACATTCATTTTAGGCTGTCGCTAGTCATGCTCAGTTGAAAGTATGACAGGATCTCAATGCTGTGACCTTCCTCATGCGCCTTTGCCGAAAGCTTTGCGTTGGCAATGGCCTCGGGCAGCATTGAATTAAATTCGGTTTGTTCTTCGAACCAACCGATCTGGTCACTGGTTGTTCCCTATCAGAGACCAAGCTAGAGCTTCGTGAAGTCTTTCGTTCCCATTTAAAGACTTTCACGTCCCCGGTACAAGGAACAACACGTTTAAAGCTTTCGAGATTAAGACGAATAGTTCTGTAGTTCGCGAAATGCAACTACGTATTGGAGTTTTCGAAAGCGCTGAGCTACCATGCAATTGTTCGCCCCTCTAGAAGCTCCTGACACAGCATTACTCAGGATGCCTGCCTTTCTCTCTGTGTGTCATGGCTATGAAAATGCGGATCCTCTTCGTTGAGGATGATGATCATCTGCGGGAAGTCTTACTCGAAGCAGCAACGATGGAAGGCTGTCTGGCAGTGGGAGTAGCCTCAGCCGAGGCTGCAATCGAACTGCTGGACCAGCAGTCATTTGATATAATTGTAACCGACATAAACTTGCCGGGCATGTCGGGTCTGGATCTGCTGCAGCATTGTTCTCACCTCCCATTTGTCATCACAATCGTAATAACTGCACATGGCACGATTGGTACCGCCGTTGAGGCGATGAAGCGAGGCGCTTCCGATTTCCTGGTGAAGCCTTTTGCTCTGGAAACATTGCTCGGTACCATGCGCGTTGCAGCCGATCGAGTAAAACAGAAATCAGTGCCAGGGAAAGACGCTTTTATACTTCACGGAATCCTGGCTGAATCCGCGGAAATGCGTAAGCTGCTCGAAGAAGTCTCCACCATCGCTCCCTTCAATACGACCGTTCTGATCACCGGTGAGACGGGAACGGGAAAGGAGATGGTTGCTCGAGCGATACATCAGCAAAGCCCGCGTGAGGGGCACCCACTCGTGGCTCTAAATTGCGCTGCCGTACCGGAGCAGCTGTTGGAAGATGAATTGTTTGGTCACGTAAAGGGTGCGTTCACCGGAGCACAAGGTGCGCGTGAGGGTCGTTTTGAACAGGCTAACACCGGGACTCTGTTCCTGGACGAAATTGGGGACATGAGCCTGCCGTTGCAGTCGAAACTCCTGCGCGTTTTACAAGAGCGGGAGTTTGAAAGGTTGGGCTCGTCTCGATCGATTAAGGTTGACGTTCGAATCGTCGCCGCTACCAGCGCGGATCTTGAGCAACGCATAACGGAAGGGTCATTCAGATCGGATCTTTTTTACCGGCTTAATGTAGTGCACTTGCGTCTGCCTCCGCTTCGACAGAGGAAAGAGGACATCCCGCCGCTGGCCCGGTATCTGTTGGCTCGGTTTTGCGAGGGTGCCGGTCTGCCTGCGAAGAGTATTCACGATGAAGTTTGGGAGGCGCTGGAATCTTACCGCTGGCCTGGCAACGTCCGCCAACTACAGAATGCTATGGAACGAGCAGCAGTCCTTTCTGGTGCAGTCACCAAGATTCGTCTGCGAGATTTGCCGGAGGAGGTGCGAGGAGGCGCGGCGTCCGGTATCACGCCGTCACTGATGGTTGGCCGTGTGGCAGAAGATCCTCAGACGATCCCGGAGGAAGGTGTAAATTTCGATGCAGTCGTCACGGAAGTAGAACGCGAGCTTTTGCTTCAGTCACTAAATCAATCCGGCGGCAATAAGATGCGCGCGGCGAAACTCTTGAACATGAAACGAACAACATTTGTTGAAAAATTAAAGCGCTTGCGCATCGATCCTGAAAATAAAGGCAGTTGAATCTTTTGCGGAGTCGCCGCTCAGCTTTGGCCCCTTCCAACTGCCCCTTTGAATCTTGTGCTAACCTGGCCTTTCACCGCCAGTTCTTTACCCGGGCCCAACCGGTCTGTAGGTTCCACTTCAAACCACGACAAAGAAGAATCGGTTGCGTTTCATACCATAGGGCGTAGGGATTGTGCTGGGTGGCTGCGACTTCGACCGTTTTGAATTCTCGACGGGCCTCGTCCTCTTTCCCTCCCACCAGAATTACTGTCTCGCCAGTATAGTTGCGCGGACCCCAGAGGAAATAACTCTGATGTCCGCTGATGGCCTTCGGCAGACCGTATTTGGGACCGAGGAAGTCGATTGCGGCCGCTTCCCCGTAGTTGTTGCAAAAAATTGCCGTCTTTGCCTGTTCCTCCGGACTCAGCGACCGATACACGCGCGCTACATTTTTCACCATGCCCGGCCAGGGGAACTCGTCGGCATAATACTGCGGCAAGGCCGCGCCGATGAAACTGCGCTCAGTGCGTGGTACCTCAAATGGCGAAGCTGACTGGTAACGCAGGAAGGCACCAACAGATAACACCGGCAGGACCAACGGCAAAAGCAGCACGACGCCCACTATGAGCCAGGTGAAACATAGTGCTCGCAACGCCATGCTGAGCCTGGGCCGAGCTGGGAAGCGAGACCCGCTTACCAACCTCTCAGCAGCAACAGCTCCCGCCGCCAAAACCAGCGTGTACGCGGGCGCGGAGTAATAGTCCTTGCCATGCGTGAACAGAAAGACCGCGATCGTGATCAGAAAGGCCCATCCCAGCGCCCGATACGGCCTGGTATCGCGTGAGACGAAATAAAGAAGCAAGCCACTGAACCAAAAAGGGAAACTCACCGGATTCATCATTAGAATCTGCTGCTTAAGATATGCCGCTGGCGGCAAGACGATGTCCTTTCCGGTGACCCGTACGTTGTGCATCAGCTCGAGGAAGGGCCAGTGGTGCCATATATTCCATATCAGATTGGGAAGAAATATCAGAAGCGCGAGGCTGCCTCCAGCCACAAGCCAGGGAGTAAACAGAATTCTGCGTTGCGGTGTCAGTAGAACTCCCAGGAGCAAAGTGCACGCAAATATGGTCATAGAATACTTATTCTCGAGACCCAGTCCGGCGATAAGACCGAACACGAGCCATAGTCGTAAGTTGTTCGTTTTGATCAATCGAAGAATCACATATGCGCAGCCGGTCCAAAACACAGCCTCGAACGTGTTCATCGCGAACTGATGATCGATAACCCACCAGACTCCGGGCGTCGCAGCGAGCATGGCCGCAAGCGCACTCCCAAAACGTCTGGCGCCGAGTTCACGTGCTAATGCTGCAGTGAGCACGATCCGGCTAGCGCCGGTCAAAGCTGGCCAGAGCAGGAGTGCCGGTAGCGAAGTGCCTATGGTGTGACGAGCGATCCACGCAATCACAACAATCAGTGGAGGTTGGTCGACATAGCCGAACGCAAGATGGTGTGAGCACGCGAGATAATAAAGCGCGTCACGGAAGTAGCCGTATCTCGTCGATGTCGCGAGGTGCAGGGCCACGTAAATTAACGCAATAATGTAGACCCAGGGCGAGAACGAAGAACGGGCAACAGAATTGTCAGGTGGGCCTGGGGCGGTCATGAGGCGCAAGGATACAGCACCGTATGAATAGCGTGAAGCCGGGGGCATCCATCTGCAGTTTTGAAACGGTCTCTATTGGGCCGGGTCAGTCTCAGCAACTTGGCCTGATATTTGAGTTTGACCCGGCGCTACCGCGCACGGTTCTGTAGGACGCACGACGCGAAACTCTTAACCGCGACGATCGCAGTTTAATCCGTTTCTTTGGGCATCGCGAAGATAAGCAATTGAATTCCGTTGACCCTGGTCCAACCGGGCCAGGGCGGTGGTGATATTTTCGCGGCACGATCTCAGGCGCATTGCGGTTTGGGAATCCTGCGCCTCGATCTCGAGGGCAAGCCGAATTGTTTCTCTGGTTAACGGACCCTCAATCACAGCTTCAGCCGTTCGCCCTAATGCCGTACGCAACTCAGCAATCTGACGCTGGTAACCCTCTAGTCGATCAGAGAGCGTACCGCGCTTCTGGATTACTGTCAGCAGCTCGCTAAAGTCGTCTTTCTCAGCGATGATCGTTTCCAGTCTCGCCAAACGCAACAAACTTTCCAGATCTGAACACTGTGCTACCAGCAGATCCATCAATGAATCCGCCGGCACACCGGAGAACTTATCTTTGTATTCGAGAGTCAATTTTCACAATTCCAGGAAATCAAAAATCAAAAACAACTCAGGCCATAACCATCCGGCCCAAACGCGCGGGCGTCGAGTCCGGCGAATCTGCATTAGCAGCAATTGATCCAGCTCCTGCTGAACGAGCGACGACGTCCCAAGAGTCACGCACTGGGGCTAACAACTGCGCGGCACGCCGCATCTCAATGGCATCAAGTTTGGCGCTGGCGCGCAAAACATTCATCGACACCAAAGTGTAGAGTCTGTCTAGTGTCTGAGCCACATCGCCACCACGTTCAAAGTCAAGAATGCCCTGCAGATAGTTGATGATGTCGAGCGCGCGATTGACGTGTTCTGATTTATGAATAAAATCGCGCGCTTCAATATTTGTGGCTGCTAATTGCAGAAACTTGATCGCGCCGTCATAGAGCATCACTACTTGCTGCAGGGGGTTAGTCTCAGCATTAGCAACTCGTCCATAGCTGGTGACCACGTTTGATCTCTCGTACATCTGTTCGGTTCTCCGGTTCCAGGGGCATCGACCCATTGCCATTGGCGATCACAACCTGTCGTTGATTCTTTTTGAAGGTAAGTTGTTCATCAATTATCGCTCTTTGTTTGAAGAGATTTCATGATTGCTGTTAGGGTAGTTCCCTGGCTGTTAATCTGGCCGATAGCGGCATCCATCACCGCAAATTGGCGTGTAAGCGAATCCTTCAATGCGTTGATTCGCTGCGTTTGATCCAATATCGATTTGTTTAGGGTCTGAATCGAAGTCTGATAGCCTGTGATGGCAGTCTGAACAACACCACTGATACTGTCGCTTAGCTGATCGTAAGTAGCGTGAACGGCGTTGAAAATTCCCGTACTGCTGCTGGTAGCTCCAAAGAGTAGCGCCTGGACATCGCTCAAGCTGCTCTGCAATTTGTTGTTAAGCGTAGTCGTCTCGAGCGTCAGTTTGTCATTGCTGTCACGACCGATGCCCAGTTCCGCCAGGCTGGTCAAGGCGCCACCGTTGTCTGTTGACGAGGTACTAATGGCATCGCGCAACTGCCTCTCAGCCAGGCGAAGCGTGGGGTCACCAGCCAATACGCCTGTCGGCTTACCCTTCGAGTCTTTTTTATATTGGTCCGAAACAAAATCACGTACGGAGTTGTAAGCATTCACGAAGGTCTGGAGCCTGCTGACGATCTCGGAAGATTGGGTTATCGCGACCGCTGCGGAGCCAGCCTTTTTTAGATTGAAGGTGATACCGCTTACTGCATCAGAGATTGAGTTGTTGGCGCGGGTAATTGTGAGCCCGTTGATCGTGAGCTGAGCATCCAGCGTGGAAAAATCCCCTACCGCTCCGGGAGGGTTCAGCGAACGCAGATCCAGTGCTGCGAGAGTGCCTGTTGACGTGGTTTCTACGAGCTCCACACGTCCACTGGCGCCGGTGGCTGTCGAATTTAGGACCAACTGGTTTTGTGTCCCATCTCCCGCCAGGTCAACAATGCTGGCGGTGACGCCGGTATGCGCGTTGTTAATCGCATCGCGCAAACCAGTCAGCGAGTTGTTGGTTGAGTCGATTGTGATGGGTGTGCCGCTGCTGGCGCCACCCATTCTCAATTCAAAGGTGGCACTTATTGCACCTCCCGCGAGAACTGGTGAGGAAACAGAAGGGAGGCTAGTCGAGGCCTGAGTTAAGCTCGTTGCCAGACGACCTACTGTGAGACTGAAACTGCCGACCGAGGCCGCTGTAGTAGCCGTGGCGGTAACAATAGAAGCGTCAGAGCTGCTTGCCGACCGATCGCTCCCAAGAGTTCGGTCGGTAAGCCCTTCGGCGGCGTTCGTCAATGTCGCCAACAACCCATTCAATTGCTTCAGAGCATCAGACCGACTAGTGAGTACGGCGCCTCGCTGCTGTAGCTGCAAAACCGGGCCCATCTTCGCGGCGACGATCGAGTCCCGTATCAAATTGAAGTCAATGTTGCTTCCCAGGCCGGTAAAGTTGATGCTTGCCATTGGTCTTTACCTATGCCTTGCAACTGAAGATCTTGCCCTGTAATTTGCCCAGAATTGCGGAGATCTGAAGGAGGGCTTCGTCGGGGATCTGTTGCACAGTATCTCCAGACCTTGAATCGATCATCTCGATGACGATCTTGCCAGTCTCCTCGTCTCGACTAAACTTCAGTGAAATATTGAAAGGTTGGATCGCCTCGCTCAGCTCGCTTAAAGCCTTCTCAAACGCTGCCGAACCCGCGGCGGACCGTGTAATCACTGCGGGCCTGGACTGAGCTTTCGCCCTTTCCACTGCTAAGTCCGATGTACCTTCCTTGACTATCGGCGATATGGCTTGAATCTGCATAATTTGGATCCCTCTTTCGGAGCGAATAAGGACCAGGGCGAGCTGGTTGAGAAGCTCGCCCTGAGTTCATGTAACGCTTTTCCGGAACGTCACATTAGTCCGATGCCCAACTCAGGATTATCTGAGCAGCGACAGAACGGCCTGACTCGACTGATTGGCCTGGGCCAGAGCAGCCACGCCAGCTTGCTGCAGTACTGTCAGGCGAGACATGCTGGAAGCTTCCTGGGCGATGTCCGCATCGCGAATTCGCGATTCGGCAGCCTGGAAGTTGGTGATTTGTGAAGTGGCTAGATCGATCGCCTGCTGGAGCCGGTTTTCACCCGCCCCAACCGTTCCCTGCACAGTACCAATGATACCGATCGAGGTCTTGATCAGGTCGAGAGCAGCCTTTGCGCCATCGGCGCCACCTACGCCCGTTCCCGCTGTGGGATTGTGAGCGCCAGCCGCAACACCGAGGTTTGCTCCGACAACTGTATTCTCCGCGTTGAGGGCGAAGGTGTTCTTCGTGGATACGATTTTGACGGTCGTGGCAGTCGCATCATAGATCGCGAATATTCCCGCATCTCTCAGTGTGGAACTGCCGTTAACAGCGGTCGCTATGGCAGCCGCACTTAAAGCTGCGGTGGTTCCTGTAGTGAAGCTTACTTGATTGATTGTTCCGCTCGTGCCGATGGTGAAGTCGAGATTCTGCGCTGCACCGGCTGTCGCAGCCAAACCCGTCAGCGTAGATGAGTTTGCTGCAGAAGATACGATTGAGGCCGTTCCAATACCGGTCTGATTTGCTGCCGCGACACTCGATGATACCGAGAAGAAGTTAGCACTGGAAAATTTAAGATTGCCGGAAGAATCTGTGGAAGCACTAATACCAGCAGCCTTCAAATTGGCATCAGCCTGTAATTGCGAGAGAACTGAATTCGCCGATTGGCCGGCTGTAAGCACAACCGTGGAGCTGGTCATTGTCCCCGCTGCACCTACGTATTGGAACGTGAGTGTTTCGGCAGCGGTGAGACTCGTGCCGGCGGTGCCAAAATTAATGCCGCCAGAGGCTGTGGCTGATCCACTCAACGCGCCGATATTAACGGCAGCCAGGCCGAGGCTGGTGGCGTCCACGCGATTCGGGGATCCCGACAGGTCGATCTGAACACCATTGTTTGTATTAGTCGCAGCAAAAGTATCGCTGCCGCCACCAATAATCGTGGTGAGGGCTTTGTTGTTTGTGCCACCGCTAACCAGACCGATAGACTGAGCTTGACGAGTTATTTCAGCAAGGACCTTACTGAATTCACCCTGGAGGGTGTCTCGATTACCACTGAAAGTATCGGAAGCCGATTGAGCAGCCAATGTAGAAGCACGATCGAGCAAGTTAGAGATGGTGTTTAATCCACCATCAAGTACCTGCAACGTCGACAGACCGTCGTTGGCGTTGCGGACGCCCTGGCCGATGACGGCTACGTCGCTGCGATACTTGTTGGCAATTGCCAAACCAGCCGCGTCGTCGCCTGAGCTGTTAATGCGCAAACCCGAAGACAGGCGCTGAATCGCCTGATTCAGTTTGGCTCCGGTAAGATTTAGTCTGGACTGCGATTCGAGTGAACCAAGATTGCTGATTAACGAAAAAGTCATGGTGTTCCTCCGTGAACGGTTGTGGCCGCTGGCATCCGTGCCTTGGCTCTGGTTTTTGAAATAACGTTTCCGGGTGCCGTTTGCACCCACACATCTCTTATCGGCGCGTTTGCCGAAAGCTTTAGGGAGCTAATGGCTGTCGCAATAAGGCCGATAAGATTATTGGGTTATTAAACCCGGAAAGTCTCTATAGCCGTTATGCGGAAAGAACAGCCAAAAACAAAGCCCAGAGCCCTGGTCGTGGATGACGACAAGGTGACTAATGATCTGATATGCGAGTTTTTGATCATGAAGGGTTTTGTGGTGGATCCCGCATTCAATGGACTTGAAGCAAGTCAAAAATTCAACCCTACCAAACATGATTTGGTAATAACCGATCTCGCGATGCCGCTGATGAATGGTTGGGAATTGATAGCGGTGCTTCACAAGCGCGCGCCCGCGTTGCCGATCATTCTAATTACTGCTTACTGGGGTGATTTCAAACAGAGGCAAGAACAGCGTGAGGGAGTTTCTGCGGTGCTCAATAAACCGGTGAATCTGAGTCAACTGGCAAGCACGGTTGCGCAGCTTATGCCTAGTGCTATTGCTGCGTCTTGAACCTCGATGCTGAGATTTCGCGCTTAAGAGTCATTAAATCTTCGGCTGCTGTTTAGGAGAACTTTAGCGACACCACTCTAGAGTTATTCACTTTGTTTTAGAACAACCAGGTCCACTCGACGATTGAGTGCGCGTCCTTCGGCTGTAGCATTGTCGGCAATCGGTCGCTCACCCGCGAATCCGGCCACGGACAATCGCGAAGCAGGAATGCCCCGCTCACTCAGGCAGGTCAGGACCGTGGCAGCTCGCCCCGCCGAGAGTTCCCAATTCGAAGGATAACGCGCGGTAGAAATTGGTAGAGAATCCGTGTGACCCTCAACCCGGAGCCCGGCTTTTGATTCCCGTAAAGCGTCGGCAAGAACATTCAATAGTGGTAACGCATCGCTGCGCATACTCGCGTCACCGGGAGCAAAAAATCCTGCTTCCGTGAGAGAGACGACCAGACCACGGTCTGTACGAGTCACTCGCGCACGCTCTTGTAAGTTTTTATTCGCCGCAAACGCCCGCTCAATTGCCGCTTGTGCCAGCAACGAATCCGCGGCGGGCAGAAGTCCCGCGCCTACGGCGCTGCCGCCTGAGGTTCCCGTTTGCGTAAATTCCGTGGCAAAGGCTGAAGCGATCCTGATTGCCCGTTCATGGTCCGCCGCCGCATAAAGCACGATAAATAGGGCTAGCAAGAGTGTGACAAGATCGGCATATGAGAGTAGCCAACGGTCGCGCGATTCAGCAGTCTCGGCACGAACTCTGTGTCGTTTGATCCGCAAATATCGATTTCCTCTGTTGTCAATCATCTTTAGAAGCGAGCTTCCAGCAAGCTCCTCACGCTCTGGAAGGAAGGATGTTCTGAAAAACGTCTCTTGATATTGGCGGGTGACTCGTGCGCACTGACTGCAACCAACGCTTCCGCAAGCGCCTGACGGCGAAACATTCTCGTTTCGTGTTTCTCGCGCAAGCGCGATGCCAGCGGAAAGAAAATGAGGTTGGCAAAGCCTATGCCGTATATCGTGGCCACAAACGCCGTGGCTATCCCGTTACCCAGCGCGCTCGCAACGTCAAGTGACCGCAGCACGTGAATCAATCCCAGCACCGCTCCGAGAATGCCAAATGTCGGGGCATAACCGCCCGCTGATTCAAGGATGGTCGCATGACGCCGCCCCTCGCGGTCCTCATGATCGAGAAGGCCATCCAGTACGGCGCGGACCAATTGTGGCTCCGCGTATTCTGCAGTCAAGCTTAGACCCCGGATGACCAGCGGATCGCTGCTGGCCTCAGCATACTGTTCGAAGACTCTAGCACCCTCGCGTTGCGACGCTCGCATGAGCCAGGCCAGTCTCGCAATAGTTGCTTCTTCTTCGTGGTATGTCTCATTCTTGCTTAGCAGCCTCAATAGCTCTCCTGCCAGGGACACAAGACCGCGGGTCCCTGATCTAATCGTGACTGCTCCCAACGTCCCACCGAGTACAACGAGGGCGGCGGTTGGCTGCCAGAAAAAACCCAGCTTAATTCCTTCGATTACGACACTAGCTCCAATGGCTGAAATGCCGACCAGGAGTCCCACTATTACATTGAAGTCGAGACGCTTCATTTACCAGCTTCCGGATGAGAATGTATTTGCGTGATTTAGCGATTGTGAATGGAGGATGTGCGAGTTAATTTACTCGGTGTCCTTCTTGCCACCGTGGTCGCGTAAGTGGGCAGCAAAATCTCCCAGCGATTGTTCGCCGCCGGAAAATGCCGACGCCGCGCGGTTGGCGGCAAGTATTTCTTCAAAAACTTCAAAACGATGAACAGAGGTTTCTCGCGGGGCACTTATTCCCAGTCGAACTCCTTCACCAGTGACCGAGAGAACTTCAACAATGACTTCGTTGCCAATCACCAGTTTTTCACCAACGCGACGCGTGAGCACTAACATTAGACTCAGGCCTCCTGGTCCGTCATTTCAACAGAGTCAACGTTACTGCGAATTAGCCATTAAATGCCAGCCTCTGAACCAGAGGACACTGCTTTTGACAGGTCTGGCAGCGGCTCGGCAACACTAAAAGAAGAGTCTGATAACACAACCTGCGCGCCACGCATGGCCCGCGCGGAGATGAAAAGGGGAGCCCGTAGATTAAACGAGGACTTCTGCCAGTCCGCATCGACTAACACAATAGCCAGTACTAACGGACTCTCATCAGACTCGAGGACATTGTACAAACTGGAATCTGCCGGCAACGACGGATAATATGCGGGAAACAGGGTGCGCGCTTCCGTTACCACAAATGCCACGCCCGCCTGGTCCAACGAAGCCAACCAGAGGAACGGCTCGATGCTGGATTGGCGCACGAGGGCCATCCGTCTCAATTGCGGCAATCCCAATAGGCCTTCAGAAAAAGTAATGACGTCTTTCTCCTCAAAGGCGAGGTCTGCCCCTTGAATTCTGAGTGTCGGCATAATTCTGTCCTATGCTTTGGAGTTTATCCGATGAAGTCCATCAATGAACCCTTGCCACTAAAGGAGCTGGCCTGGAGAGTTGCCTGCAGAGTGTTGTTGGCTTGGGTCAATTCCATGGCCGACTGGACCATATCTGCCAATTCGAAGCGATCAGCGCTGCCCTGAAACGAAAGCCATGCGTTCGACATGCGTGCCGTTGCTCCCTCCACGGAATTAAGATTCGTCCCTAATTGCGCTCGCGCTTCAGTAGCCCGATTTGTAAATCCGCCTAAGCTATCCAGGGCGGCAAGGATCGCCGCCTGGTCCGCTGCGGGATCAATAGTGCCACGCAAAGCCGCTGCGGCATTGGTGAGGGTGCTGAATACTGTGCCGGGGGCACCGGAAAACACGGAATCCGCGGTTATTCCCGCGGCGATCGGAACCGCATTCGGTTCTATTTGGACAAACTGCTGCGAGGTTGGCGCCGCGGCCGCCGTTCCGTTTGCGTCAAAGGGGGGAACATCCTGACGCGTACCACCAAAGATATACCGATCGTCATTGCTGGTGTTCGCAATGGCTAGCATCTGCGTGCGAATTCCGTCCAGTTCCTGCGCGAGCAATTGTCGAGAGGCGGGAGTGCTTGAACCTGAAGCGCCCTGCGTTAATAGAGTCTGGGCCCTGTCAATTAGTTGTTCATATTGCTCGAGCGAAGCGTCGGCGAGTTGTAAACCCTCCTTGACCACCGCGGCGCTTTGCTGAAACTGCTCAACTGCTGCCTGGGCGGTACGAAAATGCAAGACCGCCTCGCTGCCATAAGGATCATCCGAAGGTCGATTGATCCGTTTACCAGTCAACACGTGTTCCTGTGCTGTTTGAATGCGTTGTCGGGTCTGGGCGATTCGGTCAGCTAAGACGGACGGAAGTAGTGAATCAGTTACTCGAAAAGGCATTTTATTGTCCTAGTGAAAGAATGGTTTGCGTGAGCTCGTCTGCAATCTTAAGAAAACGAGCCGCGGCCTCGTAAGACTTCTGATATTGCAGTAAGTTTATGGCTTCTTCATCGAGTGATACGCCGGAGATAGCATCGCGCTGGGCCAGAGTTTGGTTCAGGATGGCCTGCTGAGTCACCAATGCGTCTTCGGCTGATCGCACCCCCTTACCCGCCTCGGAAACAATTGAGGCGTAGATGGAGCTAAATGATCCAGTCCGTGTTCCAGCCTGTGAGGACGGATCTGAGAGCAGGGCTGCAATGGCGCCGGCCACGGTCGCCGAGGTTGCGGGCGGCGCCAATGGCGAAGCTACGATGAGACTTGGATTTGCTTTAATAGCTGCTGAAATTGTGAGATTCGCGGCGGTGAGTGGTCCATTTGTCGGGACTTGGAAGAAATTTATTCCCGGATTACTATTAAGATCTGTTCCTGAGCTGTGGAGAGCATTAACCCGTGAAGCGATGGAGGCCGCAAGGTCATCCAGTGAGGTTATTTGTTCCTCGATGTTGTCTGCAGCATTGAGTAATCCTCGCAATCTTCCGTCAAAGATTACCGCAGGCTGTCCATTCAAGGTGATTTGAACCAGCCCGCTGGGCGGAATATCTTGCACCTGCAAGTTGGTGACCTGCGCACCTGAAACCAGCGCCTGGCCATCACCCAGCGTTAGACTGACCATTCCATCCTGGTCTTCGACGGCGCGAACGCCGCTCAGTTGGGCTGCATCCTGGACCAACTGGTCGCGTTGATCGCGCAACTCCGAGGCAGTGCCGCCGGAGTGTTCCGCATTTGCGATACTCACGTTCAGCTCCGCGATCTGCTGGCTCAGAGTGTTCAGCTTCGAGACGCTTGCACGCAGTTCACTATCGGCATCGGATTGAATACTAACCAATCGCGAACGGGTGGCAGCAAAACTGGCTGAAAGCAAACCGGTTTTCGCAATCACATCGTTGCGCAACGTCGTGGAAACCGGGTTCGCCTCAAGAGCGCCAAAGGAGCTAAAAAATTTGCTCATTGCAGCGCTTATGCCATTTCCATCACTCTCGTTAAAAGCCGCATCCACGGGAGACAATGCATCGCGCTGTGCTGTAAGCCGACCGGCGATTGCGGTTTCCGTGCGCAGTCGCGATTCGATGAACTGGTCTCTAAGTTGGCGAACCCCGTCGATGGAAACCCCATTTCCGACCAACCCAAGATTCGAGCCGTTTGGGGGCGAGGGAGACAACTGTAACGCCCGGCGCGTGTATCCAGGTGTGTTGACGTTGGCTATATTCTGGCCGGTAACAGTAAGACCCAGTTGACTTGCCCGTAGTGCCCGGCGCCCTATTTCGAATGGTGAAAAGTTTATGCCCATGGACGTGATTCCCCGTTACGTGCATAAGGCGCGCTGTAAGTGGTTGGCTGGATACCACACATCTCAATGCAGGCTGTCGCAAACGTTGCGCCGGAGCTTGTCAATGCCGCCGTTCGCTGCCGAGTCAGCTGAAACTCACGGGCCTTTGTCATCAGCTCTGTAGAAGCCGATTCAAAGGCGGAGCGAGCCTCAGGACTCAAGGAGCTGTTTTCCGAATCTCTTGCGCGTGCTTCGGCGAAAGAAGTCAGGGTGCGAATGATCCGTACCATTCGAGCCCGCATTTGTAAGAGTTGCGATTCACCCACACGGGTCGCCGCTTCAATCACTGCTGGCTCGCCTTCGATAAGAACTTGCGCCAGCCGCCCGCAAGCCGCCTGAAGCCTCTCATAATCGGCTGCCTGTTCATTCATGAGCCGGGCTGCCTCGTTGATTAGGTCGTCAGTGATCATTTGGACTTCTTAAGAGTACCTGGGCCAATTTATCCGTAACGGAAAGAATTATCTCCGACCTCCTGTTAATGCGGCGGAATACGATTTTCCAGTAGCTATTGTTCATCTTTCAGAATCGCATCAGCGATATCACTGGCCGGCACGGAGTACGTACCGGAGGCAATCTGTTGGCGGAGAGGCTCAATCCGTTCCTGCCGTAGATCACTAAGCTCGGCCACCTTAGCTACCAGACGCCCAACCTCTTCGGCACGATTAGAGACCGTGATCGAGTCGGCCGCATCAGACGCGGGTAATGAAGCCCCCGCTCCCACAGCTTTAGCCGGCGCCAGGGCTGATCGCTGTAATTTGTTGGGCTGGGGTAAAGCTGCTCCATTTAATTTAAGTGGCTTCACTTTCTCGCTCCTTACTCTGGGGTAGCCCGAAAATTCCGGACCTTCTTCTAGATCTTATCGGCGAGCGAGCCTGAAATCATTAGCCAGTGCCACGAGAGGGTTTAGCGCCCGGTTATTCTCTCGCACCTCGAAGTGTACGTGGGGCCCGGTCGAGTGTCCCGTAGATCCGACCGCGGCAATAGTTTGACCGGCAGCGACATGTGCCCCTGCATGCACAAAGAGCTTTTCTGCATGAGCATAGATCGTGCGCCGGCCATCGGCATGTTCAATCATTACCATGTTCCCATAACCCTTGTTTTTTCCTGCAAAGACGACTTTTCCGGCTGCGGCGGCAGCAATGGGAGTTCCGCGTGGTGCTGCGATGTCTATTCCCCGATGAAATCGCTGGCGGCCGTTAATGGGGTCTCGCCGTGGACCAAATATGGACCTTATGGAGCCGCTTAGCGGCAGTTGGAGCAAAACGTGGCGGGAAATTAACTTTGGGCCACTCGATTCAGCAACCGCCATTGTTGCCGCTGTCTCCGGCAGCGCTGGTGTGCCAGAGGTTAGTGCGCTTCTGGCGATTTCATGGACTCGGCGTGGCCTCGTGGCGCTGGCTGGTGCGACGGAAAGAGGTTCTGATTCCGGCAGTTTCAACAATGGGTTAGGACGGTCAGCGGTGCTCTCAAGAGCTATGGACGAACCCGCAGAAATTGCTTTTTCGTGAATGGTTTCCGCGGTTTTTTGTTCCCCACTCGAGATTTTCGCGAACTCGCGCCGAAACTCTCTCGCGGCCGTAAGAGCCCGTCCGCCCCTTATATCTTTGCCGCCGCCAATCTTGCCGCCAAGTTGACCAAGAATGAGATCAGCAAGGCCAATGCCTCCACTTTCTGCCATCGTTTTAGCAATTTGTTCACTGAACATCTGGCGCGAAAGTCCCATGCCACCACCGCTGGTAAATAACCCCTCCTCGTCTTCTTCCTTCGGATTGAGTGAGGCTGTCAGCTGGCCCAACAAGATGGCCTCAAATTGAGCGGCGGCCTGACGCAAGGCAGCTTCGTTGCGCTGACTAACACTATCGGAGTTCGCAGTGTTGCCAACTGCAGCATTGTTGAGAGGGGACAGGTCCATCACTGCATCTCCAGATCGGCTGACAGAGCGCCCGCTGACTTAATTGCCTGCAAGATGCTGATGATGTCACGAGCCGATACCCCAACTGACCGCAAACCTCGCACCACTTCGTCAACAGTTGCGCCCTCGGGCAGAATTACCGATTCAGGTTTCCGCTCTTTAACTTCGACAGTCGTCCGCGGAACTGTGACGGTCTCACCTGTTTTGGAGAGAACTGATGGCTGCGAAACATCGTATTCGGTTCCGATGCGGACGGTGACTCCGCCCTGCGAAATAGCTACGGAAGAGATACGCACATCGCGGCCCATGACAATGGTTCCGGTGCGCTCATTGATAATGATTTTTGCAACTGCATCGGTTTGCAAGCGGAGCGACTCAAGCTCGGAGATAAAGCCAACCGTGTCTGAGTGCCATGATTCGGGAATCTTCACCTCGACATTCCGTCCATCAACCGCCCGTGCGGTGTTATGGCCAAACTTCTGATTGATTGCTCGGCCGAGACGTGACGCTGTGGTGAAGTCTTCCTGTCGTAGTACCAAAGTTAGCGCATCATTGGCTGCCAGATTTGTTGCCACTGTGCGCTCCACCATTGCGCCGTTTGGAACGCGACCGACAGTAGGGTGATTAACTTCGACCGAGTTGCCCTGATCGCCGGCAGCAATGCCGCCGATTGATACCGGTCCCTGGGCCATCGCGTACGTCTGTCCGTCAACTCCTTTTAGGGGCATCAGGATCAGCGTGCCGCCCTGGAGAGAGCGGGCGTCAGCTAGGGAAGAAACTGTCACGTCGATCTTTGATCCTTGCCGGGCAAAAGCGGGTAATGTAGCCGTAACTAGAACCGTGGCCATATTTTCCGGTTTAAGAGAATCAACGGTCGTGCTAACACCCATGCGTTCCAATAAATTCTGCAGCGTCTGCCTGGCATAGAGATTTTGCTGAACGCGGTCGCCGGTGCGGTTGAGACCAATCACAATGCCATACCCAAGTAGTTGATTGCCCCGTACGCCTTCGATTTCGGCCACGTCTTTGACACGCACCGTCAAATGACCGTCCCGGTCTTGCGCTAACGAAGAATCAAGGGCAATCATCAAAAAAACAATTAGGAGGACCACCAACACCACAAGATGCCGCAGTCTTAAACCAGATTCTCTTCGCAATTTTTTGATTTTGTTGAGGGAAGACATTTAAAAGGTTCTCGCCAGAACTTTATGCAGCAGATTGGCCATCCTAAAAAGGCGCAATTTTTTCGAGGAGCCGGAAAAGCCAGCCTGGCGAATTGTCAGATGAAGCAATTCCTTTGCCATTCAACGCCACCTTCAAATCGCCAACAGAGCTGGAACCAACCGTGTTATTTGTGGAGACATCGCGCGGCCGGACTATTCCGGAAAGTGTCAGCCGCTCATCCTCTTTGTTAATCTTGACCAGCTTCTCAGCCTCAATTCTGAGATCACCATTAGGCAAGACTTCAATAACGCGTGCGGCGATGCGTCCACGCAAATCACTTTGCCGTTCAGTTGAGCCCTTTCCTTCGAACTTCCGCGTGCCCAGCCCACCGATAACACCAGAGACAACAGCAGCACCGGGTGCCGGTAACGCTCCTACTGCCCCGACCAGTCCTCCCAGAGTCCCGGAATCACGACTTCGCCTGGCGTTTGAAGAAACCGTGGCCGTGCTCGTCTCAACAATGTCCACAAATACGAGGTCGCCTACGCGACGAGCCTTGAAATCGCTAACCAGACCCACGCCGGGTGCTTCAGGCGTAAACAGAGAGCCGTTCGCGGGTGGAGAGGAACGGGTCGGTTCCACCTCCTGCGGCACACTGGCTTTCCTGACTTCTGCTGTTTCGACCTTCTTCCTTTTCTTAGCGCCATGCCCAACGCATCTGACGCCAATTGGTGTGGCCCATAGCAAAAGAATTACGAGTGCTGCAGATAGGCTCTTATGTTCGCGAATCTGATTCATGAATAACTCCTAAAAACGAACGGTCACCAAGCCTTCGTCAATGATAACTGCCTGGAATAACACTCCTGATTGCACATTCTTTACCTGGATGCGATCACCCACGTGCCCAGCCGCGCGAGCTTCACCAGTGATGAGGATCCGCAATTCGCCTGACTCACTAACGATGCCCACCGCATCGCCTGCTTTAACTACAATCTCCGGTGTGAGGAGGTCGGTAGTAATGGCCTCTCCTGCCGGCAGCGAGCGGACGAGCGATACGCCACGCAGGCGAGTGTTATCCGTAATATAGCGTCCGGGATCATGGTCCAGTCTCTGCACTTCAGTCTTGAAGTCGTTCTCGCGCAGGCGTGTCTTCTCAGCCAGATCGTGGGCCGCTACGAGCACCGGTGCAAAACCGTCGACCTGGGCCATAGCGCTCAAGCGCTTCACAATCCGCCCGCCAATCCAAAATTCCAACGAAACCACAAATGGCCTGAAAAGATTGGCGGCGCCTCCAATGGTGACGCGAACCTCCAACACGCCTGAAGGAACTTCGATTTTTGCAGGAAGATCCAACCGGGACAATCGGGCCGTGATCCCCTTTGCCTGCAGTTTAACGATCACTGCGTGCTCAACCGTCTGGTATACCGATAACTCGCTAACCAGTTGTGACTCGCGTCTCACCAGTGCAGTCTCAGATCCTTCGATCGAAACTGACTCCCTCGCAAAACCGGCGGCCGCGACTGCCAGACCGATTCTCTGCCGGTTGATCATGCGCACTGCGCCAACATCCGGAGCATAGCCAAGCGAAATGGTGCACAGTCGCTCGGCAAGACGTCTGTCTTTGGCTTCAATGTCACTAAGATCGCCGAGCTTTAGCTCCTCTTTCTGAGCGACGCTTTCGGCTCGAACCCGCACAATTAACACTTCCGGATTCCGCGGAGATGCCAACGACTCGCCAAAGCCAAGGCAAGCAAAAAGCGTGATGATAGAGATCAGAGCGTGCAGGCGAAGCATCCCAGTTTTCCCTTTTACCCTGTTTCCCTTTTTTATCCCGTTACCGCCTGGTTGATGGTCCCTAACATATGATCGGCCGCGGTAATGACCTTTGAGTTGGTTTCGTACGCACGTTGCGCGGCGATCATATTGACCAACTCTTCAACCACATTTACGTTCGAGTTCTCAATGAATCCTTGTCCGATAGTGCCGAGACTGTTTGCACCGGGACTGCCTACGGTTGGCTGACCCGAAGCCGCAGTCTCCTTGAAAAGATTTCCGCCAATAGATTCCAGACCGGCAGGGTTGGCAAAAGTAGCAAGTTGAATCTGGCCGACAGTTTGAGCAGCCGTTTGCCCTGAGGCGGTAACGCTGACAGTGCCATCAGTGCCAATGTTGATTGAGGTGACCTGATTAGGAATCGTAATGGCCGGTTCCAGAGGCTCCCCGGTAGCCGTGACAATCTGCCCCTGCGCGCTCAAATGGAATGAACCTGCCCGCGTGTAAGCGATTTCGCCATTCTGCTGACGGACCTGGAATAGACCGCTACCTTGAATGACCATATCAAGCGGATTCTCCGTCTGCTTAAAGTCACCCTGCAAAAAGATGCGTTCGCTCGAGATGGTCCGCGCGCCCAAGCCTATTTGCAGACCCACGGGAAGGGCGGTAGAGGAACTCGCAGCCGCGCCGGGAGTACGCAGGTTCTGGTAAAGCAGGTCCTGGAACTCAAGGCGGGCACGTTTAAATCCCACTGTTGAAGAGTTGGCCAGGTTATTGGCGATATTGTCCAAATTTTCTTGTTGCACCTGCATACCAGTGGCAGCTGTGTAAAGTGCTCGGCTCATAAATTCTCCTTAAAAGTTATTGATTAGCTGATCCGATTAAAGTCTTCCTAGTTCATTGGCAATCTTGCGCCCTAAGTCATTCATTAGCGTGGATGTGGTACGCTCGAGTGAGTCAAACTCGCGCGTGTTCTGCATCATTGCCACCATCTCCGTCAGCGAGTCGACGTTTGACATCTCCAGGCCTCCCTGAATTACGTGCGTTCCGGTGGCTTCCAGAGGTTGTCCCTGGCCCGTTGCTACAAAGAGTGCGTGGCCCTCTTTCGCAAGTGCGAGATTAGGATTAGTGAAGCGAACTAGTTTGAGCTGTCCTAACGAACGTCCATTGACAGATAACGAACCATCGTCTGCGATACTCAAGTCACCCGGCGGAATCGTTATTGGTCCACCATCGCCAATGACCAGATCGCCACTGTGAGTAACAAGCTGACCCGAAACATCAATCGTCAAGGAACCACTCCGGGAATATCGCTCACCCCGTGGCGTTTGCACGACCAAAAAACCATCGCCGTCGAGGGCAACGTCCAGAGAGCGTCCCGTCTCTTTAAGTGGGCCAGGAGAAAAGTCCGTAGCTTGCCTGGTTACCACGCCAATATCGCGGCCGTATCTGATGAGTGTCGCAGGACTCGGTTTGTGACCAGTCTGGTCCGCAACCGAGCCGGCAGCGGCAGCCGCTGCAGCATCATTGCCAGGTTGCTGTGGTCCGGTTTCAGCAGCTTGCACCGAACGGTAAAGCAAACGATCGGCTTTAAAGCCGGTGGCTGCTGCATTAGCGAGATTGTTTGCGGTTAGGTCCAGTCGTTGCTGTCTGGCACGCATGCCTAAATAGGCGGCATAGAGTCCAAAATTCATCGTGTTTTGCTCCTTAGGCTGCCTGACCCAAACTGATCATCAGCTCGACCTCGCCTTGTAACATGCCCAGCGTTCGAGCAATGGTTTCGCTATCCTGTCCACGCCGCGATAGCGAGAGGACCCGGTGTCGGCGTTCAGTAATCGTGGGTTTGGCCGTGGTTGAAACCATCTCCGCCAGGGTTTCGCTTTCCTCAGGCACGGAGTGCAAACGGCTCTCCAACCACGCGATCCTCTTCGCTTGCTCTCCGGACTGACGCGAGAGGGTATCCAAATCTCGACTGAGCTCGGCGATTTCACTATCGAGGCAAGATAGCGATCCGTTCATTTCCCGAGCTACACGACGGTTTCGGCTGTACGCACGTATGGCGAGAATCAAAGTGAGCACGGTAGTTCCTGAGCAGACTAACAATACCTGGGGATTGACTGCGATTTGCATGTTTTGCCTTTCAAATCAGACTCTCTCGTTCCAATGAAACAGCTACAAGATTGAGGCGGCTCGTTCGGAAGGGGGTCCAATTTCCGTGATGCGCACACCGTAATAGCCATCCACTACCACCACCTCGCCCCGCGCAAGGGTCCGGCCGTTGACTAACAATTCTACCGGTTCGTCCACCCCGCGATTCAGTTCAATCATTGTTCCTATACCCATGCGCACCACCTCGCGCAGCGGCATGTAAGTAATCCCAAAGCGAACGACAACATCGAGTTCCACTTCAAGTAAGCGTTCAATGTTGCGCGGGCCAGTGTCAGCGTGCGAGTGGCCAACGCGGCGCGACGCGTTTGCCGATGCTGTCGCGGCGCTATCGTGACTTGCTGATTTCATTGAGGCTTCCTCTGCCCCTGTAGAGGGCGAATGCTGCGGGTCAGCGGATTTCTCCTGAGTAGAGGCAGTTTCAACAGCTGGCAGAGCCAGAACTCCATTAGGAGCGTACAGTACCAGGGCTTGAGAGTTGACAACCTCTCCGATTGATAATGAGAAGGTACCAATATGGGCCACATCTCCAACCATTTTTGCCAGTTTGCTTTCGTCCACTGACAGGTCTACGAAGCTCACTGGTCCAAAAGCTAATGTTTCGTTTACTTCAGCGCTGAGGCCTGCCGGCACGCCGGCCATGACCGCTGTAACCAGGGCTCGAACTCCTGGTCGCGCTTGTCCGTCGCCTGACTGTCTGACGAGGCCATCGATGTCTTCGCTTTCGTCACTTTTGAACAAAAAGATTGACAGCCCACCAGTCTGGCCCATAAACGGCACGACAAAGGCGGAGGACCAGGTCACGGCTACGGCTATCGCTGCGGCCATTGCCTCGCCGGCAACTTCTTTCGAGGCCAGCAAAGCTAGCGTGGAAGAAAGTCCGAGAATCTCAGGAGCACGCTCATCCCATGAGGCGGACACGGCCTGGACAAGTTGTTTGTGAAAGGCTTCCGACATGATTCTTTAATGAATCCTCCTCTGGCAGCGACGGCGTGGACAGAGAGCAATCGAAAGTCGCGCGGCTATTCTCATGAGGCTCACTTGAGGCTTACCCCCGTGATACGAGCAATCGTGCGCGTACGCTGCGCGGCCAGCTCTGCATTGAATTTCACGATTCCGCCAACACTGATTTCCACCGGCTGATCGACGGCATGGTCCATGCGCAATACATCGCCAGGGGCAAGGTTGAGCAGGTCCTCCATTGCCGCAGTTGTGCCGTGCAGCTCCGCGGCCACTGGAAACGTGACTGCGGAGAGTGTCTCAATCAACGCATGTGTGTGGGCTGCCGGTACTTCTCGATTACGCGAATAGAAGGATTGACTGAACCTATCGATAATCGGTTCGAGTACCACGGCCGGTATACAAAGACTCATCATGCCGCGAGCTTCACCCACCTGAACATGAAAAACGATGGCCAATACGACTTCGTTAGGTGCCACAATTTGCAAAAGCTGCGGCCGCGTTTCACGGCCGATGATCTCCATTTCAAGATCCGCTAGTGGCTTCCAGGCTTCACGCAGATCATCGACCACCACCTTCAAAAATCCTTCTAGTATCTGTTGTTCGATCTCGGTCACCGCGCGGGTCTGTGAAATAACCTCGCCCTTGCCGCCAAGGAGACGATCGATTACCGGGAAAGCCAGAGAGGGATTTAGTTCGAGAACGGAGACGCCCTGTAGCGGATGCATTGATAGTGTGAAGATGGCCGTGGGATCCGGCAACCCATAGAGGTATTCGACGTAAGCTTGCTGTTCAACCGAAATGAGGGTTACTTCCGATATTGTTCTCAAGAAGATCGGTAGACTTGACGATAAACTATGTGAGAAGAGGTCGTGTAGCAGATACAACGCCCGCACCTGCTCTTTTGACAATCGATCCGGCCGACGGAAGTTATAAGGAACAACTCTGCGCCGTCTTTCGTGACCGGGAATCTGCGGTGAATCAGAAGACGACTCCAGTAGCGCAGCCATCTCTTCTTCAGTCAGTAGGGAGTTCGTTTCCACAGGTTCTAATCCTTATACGGCCAGCGCAAGATTTGTCTGCATGGACCCTAGACAGGCCCGCAGACGCAACACCGCTTGTGTATGAATCTGCGAGACTCGCGATTCGGTAACGCCGAGCGTGGCGCCAATCTCCTTCATGGTTAGCTCTTCCACATAGTAAAGGGCTACGACTTGCCGTTCGCGCTGTGGCAGTCGTTCGACAGCCGCGGTCATAAACTCGCGCACTTCGGCGCGTTCAAACATTGCCAGCGGACTGTGAGCAGCATCTTGTGGCAAGTACTTCGTCTGGCCTTCCTCGTCCTCGTCGCCCAAATCAAGACCGGTAATCGTCAATCCGCGTAATTCGCCGAGCAGGTTTTGAAATTCGGCGATGGAAATTCCCAGAACAGCGGCTACATCTTCTTCGGTCGCATAGCCGCGGCTTTGTTCCAGCCGCAGATACGCCGCTTCAACTTCACGCGCTCGACGCCGCAAGGATCGAGGCGCCCAATCCAGATCTCTCAAACTATCAAGCATTGCCCCCCGGACGCGCATTTCGGCGTAGGTCTTGAACAACACCCCTTTTAGTGGATCGTATTTGTCCACCGCATCAAGAAGTCCCAACATGCCGGCGCCGATCAGATCATCGAGATCAACCCAGGGCGGAAGCTTTGCCGCCAAACGATCGGCAATAAATTTGACCTGCGGCAAATGCGATTCGATAAGCGCCTCGCGGTGCCTTCTGCAGGTCTCATCGCAGCTCTCATTTGAGTAGTTTCCGTAGAGGGACATTGTTTTCCGCAGTGCTCCTGATGGCTGGTCCATACCACTCAATCTAATTCTCTGGTTCGGTAAGCAACCGCCAGAATGATCGCTTTCCGTTCCCTGAATTCGCAGGGGTTTCATGAATTTGATTCAGCCGTTTGGCAATCAACCGTAGTGAGCGGCTGGCGGGCGTTTGGGGAGCGTATTGAACAACGGGTATCTGCCTGCGAACTGCTTCGGCGAGTTCTGAATCGCGCGGGATGGTTCCGAGATGCTCCAGCGGGTGTTGCAGAAACCGCGTAGCAGCTGCCTGAATCTGAGCAAAGGTTTCTTCGGCATCGCCAATTCCCACCACATCGTTAACCACAATACCGACAGGTTTTGCTGGAGACTGGTGATGTAAGACTTTGATCGTCGCGTATGCATCCACGACCGCCGTGGGATCGGGCGTAGTAACAATGATTACTTCCCCCGCGGCCCGCAAAACACTGGTGACGTTGTGGGCGATGCCGGCGGGAGTATCTATGATCATAAAATCTGATGCGTCTTCCATAGCGCTCAGTTCGGCGATCAGTGTCTGTTGTTGCGCACGCGAGAGATTTGCCAATTCTTCAATGCCACTGCCGCCTGGGATGAGTCTCACACCACCGTCAGTTTCAATGACTACTTCGGCCAACGTTCGTTGTCCGGATAACACATGGCCCAAGTGAAATTGCGGATTGAGTCCCATTAGAAGATCGGCATTGGCCAACGCGAGATCAGCGTCGAGTAACGAGACGCGCCATCCGGCAAAGGCCAGTTCCAGCGCCACGTTGACGGCAACGTTTGACTTTCCAACTCCACCTTTGCCTCCGGTAATGGCAATGGTGCGGGCATGCGATGTGACAGCAAGCCGCTTGACTATGGGCTCTTGCATAATCACACCCGGCATGACGTGATTTTCGGGAATGGTCATCTGACGCAAGGTTGTAGCTTGATCTTTCATTGTGGGTTCGAGCGAACGTTATGCTGCGACAGCGAAAGCGCCAGCGCGTAAGGTAGCTGCCACCACTGATTCGGCGGTTGCCTTTTCAATGTCTTCGGGAACGCGCTGACCATTGCAGAGGTAGATGAGTGGAAGGTCAGCGTCGACGGCAACCGAAATGGCGGCGCCACTGCGGCTGGTTTCATCGAGCTTGGTTACTATCAGTCTCTGAGCACCAAAGAGTCCAAATTTCTTAACGGCCAGGAGTGCATCTGTCGGATGGGTAGTGGCCTGAATGACCAGACATTTAACGATCTCCTCATTACCCCTCAAGTAGTCCGCCAACTCAATCTGGTCTGCAAGATCTCTGGCGCTGCGACCGATAGTGTCAATCAGCACGGTGGCCTCTCCTGCAAACCGTCTTACCAGAGAATCAAGCTCGAGTATCGACCGCGGAACATGAAATCCGGCTCCAATAATTTCTGCGTAAGTCTTCAGTTGATCAACAGCGGCAATGCGGTAAGTGTCGAGGGTGATCATTTCGACGCGACGGCGCTCACGCAGAGCTACACGCGCGGCAAGCTTCGCGATGGTGGTTGTTTTTCCCACCCCCGTCGGTCCCACCAAAGCAACAACGGGATGACGGCCCGTCTCTGCTGAGTAAACCAGCGGGTCATTTTCAAAAGTAATCCAGGAAGGGAGAGCATTGAGCAGCCCGATCTGCGCTAGTTGCTGAACGTCACAGCCCTCTGTATTGCCAATCGCAACGGCACGAACTGCGGCTCGAGCCAGTTCCGGTTGAATTCCCAATGACCCCAGGTGCAGGTATGTTTCGTAAAACGGCGAGTCGTAAATCTGCTCATCTGCGTCAGCCAAGCTGGTGGTTGACTGGCTTAACGAGTGCGGCACCTGATTGCGTTGGAATGCAGTCAGGGTAAATTTTACTTCGCGCATTTCAGCCCGCAGACGATCGAGTTCTCCGGATAGCGAATCGCGTTTCGAAGTCGGAGTCTCTGTTGGTTCCTGATTGCTGTTCGCCGGCCGGGCCGAGTCGGTTTCGGCCGCTATCTGCGCCTTCACAGCCGCATTCTTCTTCCAAACTGGTTGTTGGACCGAGGTGGCAGCACTGTTTGTTGATTTACTCTTACTGTTCGCCAGTGACTCCGCCGTGTAGGCGCGGGCTTTCAGCGCGGAAAAAGTTGCGGAACTCAGTGAGTCGAACGCCGGCGTGGGAGATGGCAAGGCTGGGTCGCCGTCGTTGAGACTTAAACTTGTAAGAGACGATTTTCGTGGCGCTGTTTTGCTATCCCTGCTTTTTGCTTTAGGTGTAGCCGGAGTAAAGTCCGAGGAAACGCGGACTTCTACAAGGTCTGTGCCGCCAAACCCCAAAAACCCGCCGCTGCGGACCTGCTTTGATCCGAGGACGAGGGCCTCGTCACCCAGGTCGCTTTTAACTTTCTCCAGAGCGTCGCGCATGGTCGCGGCCCGGTATCGTTTGATGTTCATGTTTGTCTGTTCAGGTCGGTGTTAGGTGTGAAGTTGCACGAATAACTGGAGCCTCGCCCCATTACGCGGCTTTGTTTTCAGGATTGTTGACGATCTAAATGCTTAATTCCTGAGTAGTCTGTGCCTAGCTGATTGTTCCCATTGAAACGAGCCGAATGCTTGGAGCAACCTCGGCATGAGCAATCACAGCCAGGTCTGGCAAGAAGCGTTCCGTTAGTTTTCGCAGGTGAGGTCTGATCGCGGCGGAACAGAGAATTACAGGACGAGAAAGGACGGCAGCTTGGGCAGCAGCTTCGATTTTCTCCAGAATCATTCGACCAAACTCGGGCTCGATCGCCTGCGTAGGAGCACCGCCGAGCAGGCCCAGCCGATCAGCAAGCTGATGCTCAAGCAGCGGATCCAGCGACAAAACCGTCAGCTCGCCTCGCTCATTAGCGAGGCCTCCGGAGATAGTTCTAGCGAGGCCCACTCGCGCCGCTTCCGTCAAGGCGTTGACATCGTGCGTCACACTTCCGGCATCAGCGATGCTCTCCAGAATGGTTGATAGATCACGAAGCGGCACACGCTCGGCTAATAAATTCTGTAGCACACGCTGCACTTCTCCCAAACTCAGAACCTTAGGCGTGGCTTCTTCTACAGTGCGTGGATGTGTTGCCGCAAGCAGGTCCAGCAGGGCCCGGGTCTCCTGCCGTCCCAGCAGTTCTGGAGCGTTACGTTTGATCATTTCGGAAAGGTGAGTGCATATTACAGTTATCGGATCAACTACTGTGTAACCAGCTGCCAGAGCTCGTTCGCGATCCTCTTTTCGTCTGATCCAAATCGCCGGCATGCCAAAGGCGGGATCGGTGGTGGGAACGCCTTCCACGACTTCACGAACAACACCGGGATCAATAGCCAGGAAGCCGTCTGTCTGCACTTCGCCACGCGCTACGCGTTGGCCTTTAAGAAGGATGGCATATTCGCGTGGCGCCAATTGCAGATCATCTGTTACATGAACAGGAGGCACGATGATGCCAAGGTCGAGGGCAATTTGCTTTCGAATCTCCCGCACACGGGCAAGAAAATGGTCCCCATTACTCACCAGGGGAATGAGTCCATAACCTACTTCCAACGCCAACGCATCGAGTCGTAGTACTGACTCAATCTTTTCACTCTCCTGGAACGTGGCGCTGGAGCGAGCTGCCTCTGTCTCCCGCTCCGTGGATTCTGATTTGTGCAGTCCTCGCTTGCGCGCGAGGTATCCAGCCGAAAGGGCGGCAGTGGCCATTAGCAAGAAGGGTAAGTGGGGCATTCCGGGTAAAAGGCCCAGAAAACCCAGCACTCCGGAGGCAATAAACAGGGGTTTGGGATTCAAGAGTAGTTGCCGTGACATCTCCTCGCCAATGCTGGATTCACCGGCTGAACGCGTGGTGATAATAGCTGCCGCAACGGAGATGAAAAGCGAAGGTACGGCAGCCGCGACGCCGTCTCCGACGGTCAGAATTGTGAAGGTCCTCAGTGCCTGGCTGATGTCCATTCCGTGCTGCAAAACACCGATTGCAAAACCGGCGATAATATTGATCAGCACGATCAGAATCGATGCCACAGCATCCCGTTGAGTGAAGCGAATGGCGCCATCCATGGACCCGTGGAATTCGGCAGCTTGCCCGATTTCAGCCCGCCTTCTACGTGCTTCAGCCTCGTCAATGCTTCCGGCTGAAAGGTCGGCGTCGACCGCCATCTGTTTTCCCGGCATTGCGTCGAGGGTGAAGCGGGCCGTCACTTCAGAGGAACGGACCGCGCCGTGATTTACTACTAGAAACTGAATCGCGAGCAGGATTAAAAAAATTACGACACCAACGACGTAGTTACCACCAATTACGAATTCGCCAAACGCGCGAATAACGGTTCCAGCAGCACCTTCGCCCGCATCACCATGGGTCAAGATCAGCCGCGAAGTGGCGACATTGAGAGCCAGTCTGAAAAGGGTTGTCAGCAGTAATAAATTTGGGAATGAACTGAATTTCACTGGCTGCAATATGTACATCGAGGACAGGAGCACGACCACCGAAAGCATCAGATTAAAGCTGATGAGGACGTCCAGAATAATTGATGGCAGCGGCACCAGGAGCACCAGCAGAATCACCACTGCGCTTAATGGTACCGTGAGATTTGAGTGACGAGCTGCGGCTCTGAACAGGTTTTCCGTAAACATTGGTGAAGTCAGGAAGTTTTCTTAGGGTTTCGGCAGAACTAAGGATATGCCACCGGTCAGCAGACCGGCAGGTGAGGGTTTAGAGCAATCCTGATGCCGCAGAAAAAAAGGAACTCAACTGGATACCTGTTAGATCCACATTCCTAATGAAAAACGGTGTAAAGGTTCGGCCGATTGCTGCCGATAAGCACATGGAGGGAATGCCCGAAGGAAGAGCAATGGAAGAAACCTACAAAATCCTGGTGGTTGACGATGAACCCGTCAATCTGCGAATGATGGAACGATTGCTGCGGCGCCATTACGAAGTGCTAACCGCCAGCAACGGTCAGGAGGCATTGGACATCTTGAGATGTGAGAACGTGTCTTTGCTGATGTCTGACCATCGGATGCCTGGAATGAGCGGGATCGAATTGTTGCGGAAGAGCCAGTCCATTAATTCCCATATTGTCTGCATGTTGGTTACGGCTAACACAGATAACGACACATTCACCGAAGCAATCAATGCCGCTGGTGCGCTGCGCGTAATACATAAGCCCTGGGATCCGGACATAGTGCTGCAGTTCGTGAAGGAGGCTCTAGCACAAAGAGAGACATTTCTCGAGTGTATGCACGCCAATGCCGAAATCGAGCAGGTCATGAACCAGCTCAAGCTCGCCACGCAAAACCTCAACCTATTTCCTAAACGCGAGTAGGTCGAATCTCGCTTACACCTCACCGCTGCCGAACAACCAATCGGTGGAATTGCCAGGACCAAGGCTTCCGGTTGAAAAGACTCGCTGGCACGGCAATGAATTAAAACGCGACCATAAAGAGATGTTAACAACAATCGATAAAATAGAGGACGTGGGGACCACCGCAAGCAATCAAATTGCTCCGGTAAAAATCCTCATCGCCGAAGACAGCCTCGTCTCTCGCACCATTCTGCAATCTTCCTTACGCAAGTGGGGCTATAGCGTGAGTAGTGTAGAGAACGGTCTTGAGGCATTAAGCGTTTTACAAAGTGAAAGTCCGCCGCCTATAGCGATTCTCGATGTCGACATGCCGGGAATGACAGGGATTGAGGTTTGCAGAACGTTGCGGAGAGTCCCCCGGGCGACCCCCACTTACATCATTATGCTGACCGCCGATAGCAACACGGCCAGCGCGGTTGAAGGTCTTGAAGCTGGAGCGGACGATTACGTCGTTAAGCCGTTTGATCCTGGCGAACTTCGGGCACGCGTTAAAGTGGGACTCCGTATGGCCGAGTTGCAGAGAAGTCTGGCCAATCATATAGAAGTTCTGCAAGCTACTTTCGCCCAACTGGAGAGTAATTCAACGACTCTGTCACAACTTAACGGGAAGCTCCTTAGCGAGATCGGTGATCGCACACGTGCAGAGGAAGAGTTGCGTCTGCAGAAGATCCTCCTCGAATCGCAGAGCCAGGCCTCTCTTGACGCTGTTTTAGTTACTTCAGGAGACCGAAAAATCATCTCTTTTAACAGCCGATTCACCGGACTTTGGGACGTCCCGTCTGATGTAGCCCCAGGTCGCGATGACCAGGCCATCTATAAGCTTATTCGGGACAAGGTCAGTGATCGGCCCGAGTTCCTGAAGTGGATTGAATATCTTTATAGGAATCCTGATGAAAAGAGTCACAAACAGATCTTGCTAAACGATGGAAGAATAGTGGATGGCTATAGCGCTCCAGTGAAAAGTGTTGAGGGCGCCCACTACGGCCGAGTCTGGTACTTGCGTGACATCACCCAGAGAAAGCAAGCAGAACAGGCCCTTCGCGAGTCGGAAGAAAGGTACCGCCTTCTGTTTGAAAGCAATCCTCATCCAATGTGGGTTTATGACTTGGAAACGCTTGCTTTTCTCGCCGTCAACGAGGCAGCGATCAATCATTATGGATACACGCGCGAAGAATTCCTCGCAATGACGATACTGGATATTCGCCCAACTGAAGAGTTGACGGTACCAGCGAGACGTGCCGAAGAGACTGCTACCTGGCGGCATCAAAAGAAGGACGGAAGTGTTATTGATGTGGAAATCACTTCCCACAAATTGATTTTTGTCGGCAGGCCTGCTGAATTAGTTCTCGCGAACGATTCCACCGAGCGCAAGCGGTTGGAGAATCAATTGCGCCAGGCACAGAAGCTCGAGTCTGTAGGGCAGTTGGCGGCTGGCATTGCTCATGAGATCAACACGCCCACTCAGTATGTCAGCGACAACACGCGATTTCTCGATGACGCATTTAAGGATCTCTTCAAGGTCTACAGCAAGTATCGGGAGCTGTTTGAGAGTTGTCGCAAGGACGCCGCAACTTCGGAGTTGTTGGATGAAGTGGAAGCGGTAGTCAAGGATGCCGATGTCGAATACCTCAGTGAAGAAATTCCTAAGGCAATTCAACAGTCGCTCGAAGGTTCGCAGCGGATTTCAAAGATCGTCCGTTCGATGAAAGACTTCGCGCATCCTGGAACCGCTGACAAACAGGCGGTCGATCTTAACAAAGCAATCGATAGCACAATCACAGTAGCCTGCAATGAGTGGAAATACGTAGCTGAAATGATCACGGATTTTGACACAAGCTTGCCGGCGGTGCCTTGCTTGTTAGGCGAGCTGAATCAAGTGGTGCTCAATCTGATCATCAATGCTTCGCATGCTATTGCCGATGTTGTTGGTGACGGATCGACAGGCAAAGGTCGTATTACCATTGCTACCCACCGCGCCGATGACTCCGCTGAGATTCGTGTTAGCGATTCAGGCACGGGTATTCCTCTGGCCATCCGCCCGCGAATCTTCGACCCGTTTTTTACGACCAAAGAGGTAGGAAAAGGAACGGGGCAGGGTCTGGCAATTTCTCACACTGTAATCGTCGAGAAACATGGCGGATCAATAAGCTTTGAGACCGAAGAAGGGCGCGGCACCACCTTCATAATTCGTCTTCCCCTTAATGAGCCGTCGCAAACCACTGCCTCAGGTGAACGGTGAAAACATGAAAAGAATTCTGTTCGTCGACGACGAACCCAAAGTTCTGGAAGCCCTTCAGCGGATGCTCCGGCCGATGCGCCATGAGTGGGAGTTGGCGTTTGCCGATGGTGGAGTTGCTGCGTTGGCAGCACTGGCTGAAAAGCCGTTCGATGTAGTAGTCACGGATATGCAGATGCCCGGGATGGACGGCGCGCGGTTGCTGTCGGAGATTCGCAAATTGCACCCGCAAACCGTAAGAATCGTGCTTTCCGGCCATTCAAATAGAGAAATGATCATGACCTCGGTAGGTTCAGCGCATCAATATCTGTCCAAGCCATGTGATACGGAAGTCTTAAAGGACACTGTAGGCAAAGCCTGCGCACTGCAGGATCTATTAACCAACACGAAACTCCAACTGTTGGTCTCACAGATGCAGTCGCTACCCAGTCTTCCGGCGCTCTATTTCGAATTGATGAAGGAGCTCGAATCACCGGACGCATCGATCAAGAGGGTGGGTGAGATAATTTCGCAGGATCCGGGTATGACTGCAAAAATCCTTCAAATGATCAACTCGGCCTTCTTTGGACTTCCTCGCCACATTTCAAATCCGACTGAAGCTGCGGCCTTGCTGGGTTTAGACACGGTAAGAGCATTAATTCTTTCGGTGCATATCTTTTCCCAGTTTAATGAAGCTCGGGTGCCAGGTTTCTCTATCGAAAGGCTCCGGTCGCATAGCATGGCTGTGGCGGCAACTGCGAAAGCAATCGCCAAAATTCAGGGACAACCACAGCAGTTGGTAAATCAAGCGCTTACTGCCGGTCTGCTCCACGAAGCGGGGTCCCTGGTACTCGCTTCGAAGTTGCCGCAGGATTATGAGGTTATGTTAAAACTGGCACGAGAGGAAAAACTCTTTTTAGGAGAGGCCGAGCGGCGGGTCTTCGGCGCTGGCCATCCGGAAGTAGGTGCTTATCTGCTTGGTATTTGGGGCTTGCCGAATTCGATTGTTGAAGCGGTTGCCTTTCATCATTCACCTGGGCGATTTGGCAAAACGTTTAGTGCGCTGACGGCGGTCCACGTAGCCGATTATTTTGAAGGGAAAGCCAACGGATCCTATATCGAGGGAGTATCGGGAACACCGCTCGATCAGGATTATGTAACAAAGCTTGGTCTTACGAAACGTCTGCCTGTGTGGCAGGCACTCCATGACGAACTAAACGGATCACATTCCTTTCAACAACCTCCTGATGATTCCAGCCTCTGACGCTTGAGAGAAGTATCAATGATCGACAAAATTCTCTGTGTTGACGACGAACAAAACGTCCTCGATGGCTATAACCGCTTACTGAGACGCGAATTTCAGATTGATACGGCTTCTGGTGGCGAGCAGGCACTCAAATTGATTCAGGAGAAGGGCCCGTATGCCGTGATCGTTACAGACATGCGCATGCCGGGAATGGATGGCGTGCAGTTTTTGGCTCATGCGAACCAACTGGCCCCAGCCACAGTTCGCATCATGCTTTCCGGAAATGCGGATCAACAGACTGCGGTCGAAGCATTAAACGAAGGTCACATCTTTCGCTATCTCACTAAGCCCTGCTCACCGGAAACGCTCAAGAAGTCACTGCAGGACGCAATTCATCAGCACCGCTTAATCCGAGCCGAAAAAGAGTTGTTGGAAAGCACTCTGAGCGACAGTATCCAGGTGCTGACTGAGGTCCTTGGTATGGTTAATCCAACTGCCTTTGGCCGCGCGTCGCGAGTGCGGCGGCTGGTGCAACAGATCTCAGCGATCATGAAAGTTGAAAATGCTTGGCGCGTCGATGTCGCAGCAATGCTCTCTCAGATCGGCTGTATTACTATTCCGGAAGAGACCTTGGCAAAAGTTTATGAGGGGAAGAGCCTAACAGGTGAGGAAGAACGAATGCTAAAAAAGACCCCTAAAGTTGGGCACGACCTCATCGCACGTATTCCTCGTATGGAAGCTGTCGCAGAGATCATCGCGTATCAAAACACACCGTTTAGCGGAAGTAGTTCCACATCCGGCCAAAAGTCCGGATTCGAGATCCCGCTGGGAGCGCGCATTCTTAAAATAGCGCTCGACTTTGACAAACTTATCGAAGCGAAAGTAAGTAGTGCTCACGCACTCAACGAAATCAGAGATCGCCCTGGAGTTTACGACCCCGCCGTAGTCCAGGCGCTTAGCGAGGCAGTGGGCGATACTCAGATCATGTACGCTGCAATAGCTGTAAAAGTGCGTGATCTGGTCCCAAAAATGATTCTAGCCGAAGACATAAGGGCGGCAAATGGCATTCTTTTGATTGCTAAAGGTCAGGAAATAAGCCCTTCTCTTTGCTTGCGGTTGGATAACCTTTTGCTCCGCGGGACTATCGGGGAACCGATTAGAGTGTTTGCTGCGGTTGACACACCGGCATATCGCAGAGAATCCACTGCTGCGAACTGAAGGCTAACTAATAAATCTCAATAAAGATGTCACTCTTTCTGCGTTCGTGATGCTGATAGTGTTTTACATCATACGATCCCTCCCGTCGGCACCTGGGACATTTTAGAACATAACTACCACAAATCCTTGACTGTCCATTACTTAAATCACGAAAGACCGGAATCATAGTCTTACAATTCGGGCAGTTTGCTACGAGATACCACCTTCCTACCCTTAGGGTTTGCAATGGCATGGGGAACTCCTTTTCGAATCTGACCGTTGCGGTCCAGAGAGGGTGCTGAGCGCAAATTTGCACTTGCCACTTCCTACCTTACACCGCCGGTCAGTACGACTTCGTACACTCTTTCATTCTCAATTTTCCGGGCGAGAAAATAGTGGATTTCAAGTATGTTCAAGAGGCAATGACTCCAAAAAGGGGGGGTTATCCTAGCTCGAGTTTTTCTGCGTAGCAATTTCTTAAGTTCTTGGTTTTTTTGAGCAAGATTTGGGCTGAAAGCGCACTCTCCCTGAGGTCTTTATCGAGCCTGTTAGTGACAGAACAGGTTTCACCCCGTTAGGGGTCGAATGTTTATAGTTTCGGCCAAGCAAATACCTCCGGCGCCGTTCGAAGGAGCGGAATTCAAGTTGACAAGTACTCATCTAACAACGTTCCGCTCCTTCGAACGGCGCCGGTTTTTTGTGATGTCCGAGTCTATGAACATCCCACTCCTACGGAGTGAAGATCATTTGCTCGATTGACGCTGTGTGGCGGTAACAAGCGAAGGAAAGCCGAGGTCTCACACTACTCAACCACTTACCAAAATTTTGAAGATTGTTCGAAAATGGGATTGTGGAATCCCGAACCCGAAACTGGTTCCGCGCTCATCGGCCTCTTGGTGATAATCTTGACTTCGCGGCTTTCAGCATCGCAACTGCCTTAACTGTAATAAATCCGGAGATTTACGAACCACAGCCGCCGAGTGAAGCATTTCCTCAATGGATTGGCATGGCCTTTGACTCCACCAGGTAGGGAGAACTGTTGCTGTTGTTGGAGAAGTTTACCTTTCGTATTTGGCTTGGACGCTTCCCCGGGGATCACCGCTCCTCGAAAGCAGCACAGCTCTCCCGAACAGCTTTTTTGTCACGGCTACGGTTTTGGCAGACACTGTTAATCAGAAACCGAATCGGCGTGGTGGCGCTTGAAAGCGCGAACCCCCAAATTGCGATAGTTATATGGATATAAAGCGTCCCGCCAAGTCAAAGTTCAAGAAACGGCTTCGCAATGGCATTCTGAGCGCCTTGAGTATAGCTGCTATCGGGGGAATCACTTTTGCGCTGGCTAAGCTCAGGCCGGCGGCGCCTTCAGTGGATCGCTCCACAATGCTGATTGATACGGTAAAGCGCGGAGAGATGCTGCGTCAGGTTCGTGGTAACGGCACACTTGTACCGCAGCTAACTCGCTGGGTCACAGCGCCGACTGATGGACGAGTGGAAAAAATCCCGGTCTTGGCTGGTGTCGAGGTTAAGAGCGATACCGTGATCGCCGAGCTTTCCAACCAACAATTGGAACAGCAGGCGATGGATGTCGACTTCCAATTAAAAGCGTCAGAGGCTGATGAAGAGAACCTTCGCGTTAAGCTGGAAAGCGAGAGTATGACGCAGCAGGCCGCCATTGCCACCATCAATGCCGAATATAGTCAGGCAAAAATGCAACTTGACACCAACGAGGTGTTGGGGAAACAGGGTCTGGTTTCCGATTTGATACTGAAGATAGCACGTGTTCAGGTTAAGGATCTCGCCAATCGCCTTAACGTTGAGCAACAACGCCTGGTCATCAGCGCGAAGTCTACCAAGGCCCAAATCAATGCCCAGCATTCGCGCGTGGACCAGCTTGGTGCATTCGCGAAGCTCAAGCGGGATCAGGTCGAACAGTTGAAGGTACGGGCAGGCACGAATGGTGTACTGCAACAAGTTTCCGTACAAGTGGGCCAACAGGTTACTCCTGGCTTGAACATGGCACGGGTAGCCGATCCCGCTTCACTAAAAGCCGAGCTGAAGATAGCGGAAACGCAGGTCAAGGACATTAAACTGGGCCAACCGGTCGAAGTCGACACTCGCAATGGGATCATTCAGGGCCGCGTGTCCCGCATCGATCCGGCAGCGCGCGAGGGCACATTTACGGTTGATGCGGCACTGAGTGGCCCAATACCCGCAAGCGCCCGACCCGATCTGAGCGTAGATGGGACTATTGAATTGGAACGTCTGGAAAACGTTCTCTATGTCGGCCGACCGGCTTTTGGGCAGGGTCAATCGACGGTTTCAATGTTCCGCGTGACGCCTGATGGTCAGGAGGCTAATCGCACGCCCGTTGCCTTAGGGCGCAATTCAGTGAACACCATTGAGATTCTCAACGGACTTCGCGAAGGCGATCAAGTTGTGTTGTCAGATACGTCCGCCTGGGACAAATACGATCGCATCCAGCTGAGGTGAGAACCGAACAAAAAAGGAGCCAATATGAGTTCACCCGAACATCCCCTGATTCATCTCTCTGATGTGCGGAAAGTGTTCTTCACTGACGAGGTCGAGACCCACGCACTCTCGGGCATTCACCTCGATATTAAAGAAGGGGAGTACGTATCGATTGCCGGCCCGTCCGGTTGTGGCAAATCAACACTGCTATCCATTCTCGGTTTGCTCGATACTCCTACCGACGGCGAATACATTCTGAACGACCATCCAGTGGAGAATCTTTCGTTATCCGAGCGCGCACGTATTCGCAATCGGGAAGTCGGCTTCATCTTTCAAAGTTTCAACCTGATTGGCGACCTTACAGTTTATGAAAACGTCGAACTACCGTTGACATATCGCGGCATGAACTCTGGCGAAAGAAAAAAGCGCGTGATCGAAGCTCTGGAACGGGTCGGTATGGCCCATCGGTCCAAACATCTGCCCAGCCAACTTTCTGGTGGCCAACAACAGCGTGTAGCAGTCGCGCGCGCAGTGGCCGGCCAGCCCAGCATACTGCTGGCGGACGAGCCGACGGGAAATCTCGATTCAACCAACGGCGAGGCAGTCATGAACCTCCTGCGGGAGCTGCATCGCGGCGGCGCCACGATCTGTATGGTGACTCACGATCCTCGTTACGCGCAGCACGCCGACCGCATTGTTCACTTATTTGACGGAAGAGTGATCGAGGAGGAAGCCGGTGCGCTGCGCCGTGCAGAGATTGAAGAAGCAAAACGCGAGCTCCAGGAGAGTGGATTCGGGGTGACTTAATGATCAGGCTGCGCAACATTGAAAAGTTCTTTTCTCATGGCGTGTCCAAAACGTACGTTTTGCGCCGCATTGATCTCGACATTAAACCGGGAGAATTTGTCTCGATCATGGGCCCGTCTGGCGCCGGTAAATCGACCCTGCTGCACATTCTGGGAATGCACGACCAGTCATGGGCCGGCGAATACTACTTCGATGACGAGCCCATCCATTCATTGAACCCCCGTAAACGAGCCGATCTGCGCAACCGCAATATCGGTTTCGTCTTTCAAAGTTATCATCTCCTCGACGACCAGACGGTATTTGAGAATCTCGAACTGCCGCTCTCGTATCGCGATGTCAGCAAGAAAGATCGGCAGTCGATCGTCTGTGACACACTTGATCGTTTTCAGATCGTAGGCAAGAAAGACCTTTTCCCCAGTCAACTCTCAGGTGGCCAGCAACAATTAGTTGGCATCGCCCGGGCAGTAGTAGCTAACCCCAGGATAATTCTGGCAGACGAACCGACCGGGAACCTCCACTCAAATCAGGGTAAAGAGATTATGGAGATGTTCAAGCGTCTAAACGAGGAAGGAACGACGATCGTTCAGGTCACGCATTCGGAGACAAATGCTGCTTACGGTAATCGAATAGTTAGCCTTGAAGATGGTTGGGTCGTCAAGGTTTGAAGCGGATTTCAAAGTCGTTGCTCTAATTTTGAAAAAGACGTGCTCTCTTCATAGGCACTTATTCAGCAGCAGGACCAGCAAGTTCGTCTGGTCCTTGGGCCACTAAACATGGCCGGCGCAACTGAAAGTGGCAAGAGTAAGAGAGAGGGGTATTGGTCTGCCCGCTTGTCCGACAAACTTTAGTTTGTCGCATTGTTGACAAACTTTAGTTTCGCATTGTTGCGTAGAGCTTGTTCATCGCAGACCTTTCGGAAGTTCAAGCTTGGCTTGCGTTCGGGAGCAACAACAACCCGAAGGTTGCAGCGACAACCTGAAGTTGAACTCTGAAGCCTGATACCAGGACGAATCGAAGATTGGATTGAACGGAGAAGGTGATGAACTCTTTATGGCAAGACATACGATACGGCGCGCGCATGCTGCGCAAGAATCCGGGTTTCACTTTGATTGCGGTGATGACGCTGGCGCTGGGCATTGGCGCGAACACGGCCATCTTCAGTGTCGTCTACGGTGTGTTGCTGCGCCCGCTGCCTTTTCCGCAATCCGGTCGCCTGGTCGCATTGAGCGAACGCAGTCCCAACTTTCCTACCGTCTCGATTGCGTATCCGAACTTCGTCGATTGGCAAAAGCAGCAGATGGTTTTCGATCACGTTGGAATCTATCAGCGCGCGAGTATGAATCTGACTGGCGAAGCCGATCCGTTGCGATTGCAAGGCGCTCTCATTTCTTCGGGTGCATTTAACGCGCTGGGTGTTCAGCCGATAGCTGGGCGCTTCTTCAATGAGGAAGACGACAAACCTGGAGCAGCCAACGTCACGGTCATCAGCTATGGTCTGTGGCAGAAACGCTTTGGCGGCCAAAGTGACATCGTCAACAAGTCGATCAGCTTAAACGGAGAGCCGGCCACAGTGGTTGGCGTCATGCCCCAGAGTTTCTCATTTCCTGCCTCAGTCGATCTCTGGGCCTCGCTTGGACCACAGCTCGGGAATCTGGGATTGCACATTCAGGATCGCGGTTATCACTCCGGGTGGTTTGGAGTAGCACGTCTGAAGCAGGGTGTTACGCTGGCCCAGGCGGCGGCCGGCATGCAAGTCGTGGCGGAACGGTTGGAGCGCGAGTATCCCGAAAACAAGAATCAGCGGGTGCGCATCGATCCGCTAATCAACAACTATGTCAGGGGAGTGCGTCGCGCCATGTTGATGTTGGTGGGAGCCGTTGGCCTGGTGCTGCTGATTGCGTGCGCAAATATCGCCAACCTGATGCTGACCCGAGCGACCGCAAGGCAGAAAGAGATGGCCGTGCGCGCCGCGCTGGGCGCTGGAAAAACGCGCATCGTCAGGCAGCTGCTGAGCGAGAGTGTGTTGCTCGCGTTACTCGGTGGCGCTGGGGGCCTGGTCCTCGCGCGGCTGGGATTGCCGCTGATTCTGGCGCTGGCGAAAGACAGCATTCCGCGTGCGGAAGCCGTGTCGTTGGATACGACCGTGCTGTTCTTCACCGTCGTCGCAGCAACCATCACCGGAATTCTTTTCGGACTCGTCCCCGCGTGGCAGGCGAGCCGAGTCGATCTACAGACTACGTTGCGAAAGACCGCACGCGGCGCCACCTCCGGACGCGCACGAATGCGCGAGGCGTTAGTGATTGTAGAGTTTGCGCTGACGTTAGTACTTCTCGTCGGCGCAGGTTTGCTGCTGCGCAGCTTCCAACATCTGCAACAAGTCAATCCGGGTTTCAACGGCGAACGCGTGCTGAGCCTTCGCTTCGACTTGCCGGAGCGAAAGTACACGACGGAAAACAGCCGCAGTCATTTCTATCAAGCGCTGATGGAAAAGGTGCGCCCGCTGCCAGGCGTCGTCACTGTCGGTGTCGCCTCGCGGATCCCACTCGACGCGACCGACAGGTTCCAAACTGTTTTCTTCGTCGAAGGCCGCCCAGTGCCGGGACCAAACGAAGTGCAGTTGGTGGATCTGTCGATGGTCAGTCCTGACTATTTTCAGACTGTAGGCATACCGCTCATCCGCGGTCGCTCATTCAACGACAGCGATGATCGCAGTCATCTGAGCACAAAGGACGTGTCGCAGGATTCAGGCGAGCGCTGGATGCAGGGTCTCAACAAGATCATCATTGACGAAGAGTTCGCCAAGCGGTTTTGGCCCAACGCCGATCCGATAGGCCAGCGCGTCAAACTGCCATGGGGACCGAAGGGGCCATCGCTGGAAGTGATCGGAGTAGTCGGGCGCGTGAAGGCGGACCAACTGAGCGACCCCGGCAAGTTCGTGCAGGGTTATCTGCCTTACCAACAAGCCCCGCGACCCGGTATGGCGGTGCTGGTAAAGACATCACTTGATCCGGAAGCTTTGGTCGGGAGCGTGCGTCAGCAGGTCCAGTCGCTGGATCCTGAACAACCCGTCTACAACGTCAAAACGTTTTCCGAAATCCGCGATCGATCCATTGCGCCGCAGCGTTTGAACCTTGCGCTGCTCGGCAACTTTGCTTTGCTCGCGCTGGTAATGGCCACGGTTGGAATCTATGGCGTGCTTTCGCAGTTGGTGCTTCAGCGGACCCAGGAGATCGGCATTCGTCTCGCGCTCGGCGCGCAGTTGAGGGACGTCCTGCGCCTGGTGTTGAAGGATGGAATGAAGCTGGCACTGATCGGAGTCGCAATCGGACTGGCCGGTTGTCTCGCACTGTCACGTCTGTTGTCCCGCTTCCTGTTTGGCGTCGCGCCTACTGACGCGCTGACGCTTGTGAGCGTTTCGTCCCTGCTGATCGTTGTCGCATTGCTGGCGTCAGGCATTCCAGCGCGGCGCGCGACGAAGGTCGATCCGTTGGTTGCGCTGCGCTACGAGTGAGGTCATTGCCGATTGCCAATTGCAACAGCAAGCGTGAGGGGGGAGAAGGAAATTGGCAACCGGCAATCGCTAATCGGCAGTCGGAAATTGGAAATGATTATGGAAACACTGTTCAGAGATGTGCGCTACGGAACCCGCAGTTTGCTGAAACGCCCCGGCTTTACCGCGATCGGGGTAATCACGCTGGCGCTGGGCATCGGAGCGACGACGACCATCTTCAGTGTGGTAAATGCTCTGCTGTTGAGCACGCTTCCTTATCCTGAGGCTGCGCGGTTGGTGCTCTTGCGCGAAGTCAGCACAAAAGGCGTGCAGATGGCGATGGCCCAACCCAACTTTGATGATTTGCAGACACGCAGCCAGAGCTTCGACGCGCTAGCCATTGCGGCGGGCAGCTTCCCATTAGTCGTGACAGGCGGCGGCGAACCAGTACGCGCGCGCGTTTCTATCGCTTCGAGAAGATTCTTCGAAGTGATGGGCGTACACCCTCTTGCCGGCCGCGCGTTCCTACCGGAAGAAGAGAAGTATGGTGGGCCAGTTGCAGTGGTCGTCAGCCATGGCTACTGGCAACGGATGTTGGGAGAACGCTCCGATTTCAGCTCGGTAAAGCTGAACGTTGACGGCGTCGGTTGCAATGTCGTCGGCGTGATGCCGCCCGCTTTCGACTATCCAGCAGACACGGATATCTGGATGACCGGCAATACTGATCCGCCGAACACTTCACGCACGGCCCACAACTGGCCGGTAATCGGCCGCTTACACTCAGGCGTCACGCTCGCGCAGGCACGCGTGGAGGTGAGCGCTATCGGCAAAGAACTGCGGCAAACATACGGAGAAAAGACGGACGCCGTTAATTTCGCTTTGATCCCTTTACAAACGTTTATCACACGCAACGTGCGCGAAGCCCTGTTGCTGTTGCTGGGCGCAGCCTCATTCTTGTTGCTGATGGCTTGCGCAAATTATACGAACCTGCTGCTGGCGCAATTCACGGCGCGCCAACGCGAATTCACGATTAGGGCTGCGTTGGGTGCTTCGCGCTGGCAGATCGCTCGTCAGTTGGTGATTGAAAACTCATTAGTAAGCTTGCCAGCGGCGGCGCTGGGAACGCTGTTGGCAAATTTCGGCGTCAGCCTGTTATTGCTGCTCGACAAAGACACGTTGCCTCGCGTCAATGCGATCATGGTGGACGGGCGAGTACTGCTGTTTTCCTGCGGGTTGGCTCTGTTGATTGCCGTCACCCTGGGGTTGCTGCCTGCGTTGCGATTGAACAAGCAGGATCTGCAGGCCGGTCTCAGACAATCCGGCCGAAGTCAGTCTGCAGATGTAACGAGCCAGCGCTTACGCGGGGCCCTTGTGGCTGCGCAGATCAGTTTGACACTCGTGCTGTTTACCGGCGCGGGCTTGCTTGGGCGTAGCTTCTTTAAGCTGATGCAGGTTGATCCCGGCTTCAGCACCGAGAGTGTCCTCGCCATGAGCTTATCGTTACCATCCACTATCACACCGCAGGAGGACGAGCGGCTCCGTCAGTTTTACATCCAGTTGCTCGAACGCGTCGGCCAGCTGCCGGGCGTCACCGCTGCCGGTGGCATAAATGTTTTACCTCTCGCCGACCGCGGAGCCAACGGCACTTTTTTAATCAATGACGATCCCGCACAACCTGGTCATGCCGAATACCGTGTAGCCAGTGCCGGTTACTTTGCGGCGATGGACATTCCGTTGTTTCACGGCCGCTGGTTCGATGGCGCTGATACGGTTAATTCACCGCATGTCGCTGTCATCAGCCGGTCGCTGGCCCAAAAATATTGGCCGAACGAAGAGCCACTTGGCCGGACCATTCAATTCGGCAATATGGATACGGACAAGCATCTGCTACACGTCGTGGGTGTGGTCGGCGATGTGCGCGATGCCACGCTGGACCGCGAAGCGCGGCCGACTGTTTACTCCTTCTCGTTACAGCGCCCGCAGTGGTGGCAGGTCTCACGCCTGGCCATCATTGTGCGCACAAAAAGCAATCCGCAAGCCTTGATTCCATCGTTGCGCGCCGCGGTGCAGGGATTGCGCGCGGATGTGCCCACCAGCTTCCGGACACTCGACGATGTCCGGTCATCTTCGCTCGATAGCCGCCGCTTCAGTCTCATGATCTTTAGCGTGTTTGCGGTAACCGCATTGGTTCTGGCCGTCGCCGGAATCTATGGCGTGATGTCGTATGCCGTAACTCAACGCACTCACGAGATCGGCATTCGGATGGCCTTGGGGGCGCGAGCTGCCGATGTCCTGCGGCTGATTCTGGAGACTGGAATGAGAACAGTGCTGATCGGAGTTGGCATTGGATTGGGGGTAACACTGGTGTTCACAAAATTGATGGCGAGCTTCTTATTCGGCGTGACTCCAACGGATGCGCTGACCTTAGTGAGTGTCTCGTTGGGACTAATTCTGGTCGCGCTCCTGGCCTGCTATCTGCCGGCACGTAGAGCGACGAAAGTGGATCCATTGGTGGCCCTCAGGTACGAATGATTTGATTCGCGATAAGGTGGTTCTTATGCAAGTGAGCGCTGTTATGAATTCAATAGCCAGTCCCATTCCGAGAACACTAATAGCTGACGATCAACCAGACGTTTTGACGGCTTTGCGTCTGTTGCTGAAAGGCGCCGGTTTCGAGACCGAAGCAGTAACCTCTCCCGCCGCGGTTTTGGAAGCTCTCAGGCGAAAGAATTTTGATCTTGTGTTGATGGATCTGAACTATGCGCGTGATACGACCTCTGGTCAGGAAGGGTTGGATCTCATTTCGCGGATCAGAGCCTTCGACAGTTCTTTGCCCGTGGTGGTCCTTACGGCTTGGGGCAGCGTGGAACTGGCGGTTGAAGCAATGCAGCGGGGCGTGCGTCACTTCGTACAAAAGCCCTGGGAAAATGCGCGTCTGGTGACGACACTCAGAACCCAGATCGAGTTAGGTCGCAAACGGCGCAAACAAAGGAAACTGCTAGCGGAGAGTCTGCTGCTGAGGCGCCGCCTGCAACATGAGTTGACTGAAGCCAGAGAGATTCAGCGGGCGCTGCTACCGAAAGAGATTCCCACCGTCCGGGGACTGGAAATCGCTGCTGCCTGGCAAACCGCGCGTGCCGTAGGTGGTGACTATTTTGACGTCCTCCGATTCGATGATCTGCGCACCGGCATTTGCATTGCCGATGTGGCAGGGAAAGGGATGCCTGCCGCGTTGTTGATGTCGAATCTGCAAGCGGTGCTGAAATCCTGCGCTGCCAAGGATGTATCGCCTCACGAGGTATGCACGCAGGTAAACCGCATCATGTGCGGCAACATGGCTTCGCACCAATTCATAACCTTCTTTTACGGCTTGCTCGACACGCAATCAAGAACCCTGACCTATGCCAATGCGGGCCACCCTCCGCCAATGCTGGTGCGTAACTCCTTTTGTCAACGGCTGGAAACAGGAGGGTCGGTGCTCGGCGTTTTTCCGGAAGCCAAATATCAGCAGGGTGAGATTGAGTTGCGCGCTGGCGACTGCTTGCTGCTGTTCACCGACGGCGTAACTGAAGAATGCAATGCCGCCGGCGAGGAGTTCGGCGAAGCACGTTTGCTGACATTGCTTGCTGACAACCACGAATTGAGTGCCGCTGAATTACGCGAAAAGGTCATGGCTGTGCTGACTGAATTCAAGGGGGAAAATGTTCACGATGATGCGACGTTGATGGTGCTTCGGGCCGAGTGATTGATGGTGGCCCAACAGCCTTCGCTAATTTTGGGGCGCCGAGTTAACAAGCAGGTCATTTGGTGAAGTATTAGGGCAATCCTGACCGGAAAGTTTGATTGTGGAAACACTACTCAGAGATGTGCGTTTCGGGCTCCGCAGCCTGCGCAGGCACTCCGGCTTTACCGCCATCGCAGTGGTCACGTTGGCGCTGGGTATTGGCGCAAACTCGGCAATTTTCAGCGTAGTTAACGCAATTCTGTTGCGCCCGCTCCCGTACCCGAATGCTGAACGGCTGATGGTCATCTGGGAAAATCTCCATGCTTCCGGACTTGATGACACCGAAATTTCAGCACCGGAATTTAAGGACTTCCAGGAGCAGTGCAAAGCTTTTGATCAGCTCGCCGCCTATACGAGTGAAGGATTCAACCTGACGAGTGCCGAGAACCCCGAACGACTTAAAGGGGCGCTTGTCTCCGCGAGTCTTTTTTCCGCCTTGGGGCGGGAGGCGCGACTGGGACGCACCTTTCTCCCGGATGAAGATCAGTTTGGTCATGATCAGGCCGTAATCTTGAGTCACGCGCTTTGGCAACGGCGTTTTGGTGGCGATCCGCAAATCGTCAATAGGACCATTATCCTGGACGGCACAGCCACAACCGTTGTCGGGGTAATGCCGGCCGATTTTCACTTTCCCGATAAAGAGACTGAGATATGGCGGCCATTGGCACTCTCGCCGGAATTACTGACCGAGAACAATCGCGGCTCGCACTTTTTAAATGTTATTGCGCGCTTGCGGCCCGGCGTCACTCTGCTTCAGGCCCAGTCGGAAATGAATGCCGTCACTGGACGGCTATCCGCAGAGCATCGGGCCACATATCCGCGCGGCTTTAGTGCCAGAGTGCGCTCCCTTCATGAAGAGCTGGTTGGCAACTTAAGAAAAGCTCTGTTCGTGTTGTTGGCAGCAGTCGGTCTGGTGTTGGCAGTCGCTTGCGCCAATGTGGCCCACCTGCTGCTGGCAAATTCAGCTAGCCGATACAAGGAAATCGGCATCCGCTCGGCGTTGGGTGCCAGCAGAATGCGAGTAGTGAGACAGTTCCTAACCGAAAGCTGTCTGCTGTCGATTCTTGGCGGCACGGCTGGTCTTGCCCTCGCAATTTGGGGCGTAGAAGTGCTGATAACTTTGTTGCCGAAAGACACACCTCGGCTCGAGGAAATCAGGTTGGACTATCGCGTCGTTTTGTACACACTCAGCCTATCAATGCTGACGGGTGTTTTGTTCGGTCTGTTCCCATCTCTGCAAGCGTCCAAGGCCAACCTGAATGAAGTGCTCAAAGAAGGAGCACGCGGCACCGAGAGTTTGCGCCGTTTGAGGTTGCGTAGCGTGCTTGTCGTTTCGGAGTTTGCGCTCGCCTTAATGTTGCTCATCGGCGCTGGTTTGATGATCAAGAGTTTTCGGCGATTGCAGGAGGTGAAACCGGGATTCCAAGCAGCCAACTTGCTGACAGCGCGCGTGGCCTTACCCGACTCGAAATATTCAGAGTTTCCAAAGAGCAGGTCATTCTTTCAGCAATTGTTTGAGCGGGTGCAGGCGCGACCAGAGGTGAAATCTGTGGGCGCCATCAATGTATTACCTTTCGGTGGAGGCGGAAGCGATCGAAGTTTCAGTATCGAAGGCTCCGAAGTAGCTCCCGGACAGCCGCATCCCGATGAGCAGGTCAGATTTGTTAGTGCCGGATACTTTCGGACCATGCAGATCCCTCTGCTGAAGGGACGTGATTTCACGGAGCGCGATCTGCCCGACACACCACAAGTCGTCATCGCTAACCAGGCGTTGGCCCGCAAATATTGGCCCAATGAGGAAGCAATTGGTAAACGCGTTTCGTTTTCTACTCGCCATCCGAAGTGGTACCAGATTGTTGGCATAGTGGGAAATGTCAAACATCGTGGTCTGGATGTGGCTGAAAAACCTGAGTTCTATATTCCGTTTTTTCAGCCGCTGTTTGCGGACTCGAACCTACAGCCGATGTACCTGGTGGCGCGCACGGCCGGCGAGCCACTCTCCGTTACGGCTATGGTTCGGAGCGAAGTTACGGCCATTGATCCCGAACAGCCCATATCGAATGTGCTGACCATGGACCAGCGCATTGCCGACTCCGTTGCTCCCCGCCGGTTCAACATGTTTCTCCTCGGTCTGTTCGCGGGGCTGGCGCTGTTGCTGGCGGCAATTGGCATTTACGGAATCATGTCGTTCTCAATCGAGCAACGAACCCGTGAAATCGGCATTCGCATGGCGCTTGGTGCGCGCCGCAGAGATGTATTGAAACTGGTCCTGCGAAACGGGTTTAGTTTGGCTCTCATTGGCATCGGCCTCGGTTTGGGACTTTCGTTTATCGCAACGCGCTCTATGTCTGCGCTGCTCTACGAAGTGAGCGCGACAGATCCAACAACTTTTGTAATCGATGCGTTGCTATTTGGTTTTGTGGCTTTATTGGCCTGCTACATACCCGCGCGACGCGCAACGAAGGTCGATCCGTTGGTGGCGCTGCGCTACGAATGAAATCATTGCCAATTGCCGATTGCCGATTGCCAATTGGTGTGCAAGGGAAAGTCGCAACGGCAATTGAAAGGGGCCTGGTCGGAAAGCTGAAATCGGCAATCAGCAATTGACAATCGGAAATGACAGCAATCGGCATTCGGCAATGGGAAATGCTCTATGGAAACAGTATTCAAAGACATTCGCTACGGATTCAGAAATCTTTGGAAGCAACCAACTTTCACCGGCATTGCCATACTGACTCTGGCGCTTGGTATCGGTGCGAACACCGCGATTTTCAGTGTTATTAACGCCGTGTTGTTGCGTCCCCTGCCCTACTCCGAATCCGACCAATTGGTGTTCCTTAACGAACGCAGTCCCCAGATGGAAGACATGTCCATCTCCTATCCTAACTTTACCGACTGGCGTGCTCAGAACCGGGTCTTCGAAAAGATTGGCGTCTATAACCGCAGCAGTTACAACCTCACCAGCACTGGAGATGCCGAACGCATCCTCACCTGTCAGGCCTCGGCCGACCTGTTCGCTGCCTTGCGAGTGCAACCGGCGACTGGCCGTCTCTTCACCAACGACGAAGACAAACCGGGTGGGAATCCAGTGGTCATTCTGGGCTATGGCTTATGGCAACGGCGGTTTGGTGGTGAGGCGAATATTCTGAATCAGAATCTCACACTGAACGGCCGCAGTTATACGGTCATTGGTGTCATGCCCCAAGGGTTCCAGTATCCCAACCGCGTAGATATGTGGGTGCCGGTGGGCCAGCTTTCAGGCCAGGAGAGCTGGCAGTACCGAGGTAATCATCCGGGACTCTACGGCGTGGCCCGGCTCAGGTCCGGTGTGACTTTCGAACAGGCCCGAGCCGATATGGACAACATCGCCGTCTCACTTGAAAGGCAGTATCCCGATACCAATAAGAGCACGCGGGTCAGAATGATGCCGCTACTCGAGATTTCCGTGCGCGACATTCGGCGAGCCCTCTGGATTCTCTTCGGTGCAGTGTTGTTCGTACTGCTGATTGGTTGCGCCAATATTGCAAATTTGCTGCTTGCACGTGCCGCAGCGCGACAGCGAGAGATGGCCATCCGTACCGCATTGGGAGCCGGACGTTGGCGCATTGTGCGCCAGTTGTTAACCGAAAGCGTGATGCTGGCTCTGGTTGGCGGCGGCTTTGGACTATTGCTGGCCCAATGGGGCATTGCCTTCATCCTGACTATCAGTCCAAACAGCATTCCTCGAGCGCGCGAAATAAATCTTGACTGGCGGGTGTTGGCCTTTACGGTGGGAGCTTCAGTGGTAACCGGACTGATTTTTGGGCTGGTCCCGGCCGTGCAATCGAGCCGGGCGGATATTCAGGAAACGCTGAAAGAGACCGCCCGCGGAAGCAGTAACAGACGGCATCACGTCCGCAATGTTTTGGTTATCTTTGAAATGGCCACGACACTGGTACTACTTATCGGGGCCGGTTTGCTGATTCGCAGTTTCTACCGTTTGCAGCAGGTGAACCCGGGCTTCTCTTATGATCATTTAACCTCTTTAAGTATCTCGCTGCCGGAGAAGAAGTATGTCACACCGCAGCAACGTGTCAGCTTCTTTCAGCAATTGATCGAAAAGATACAGGGACTGCCGGGTGTCACGTCAGTAGGCGCCGCCTCCGGTTTGCCCCTGGGAAATAACGGGTGGCAGACTTCTTTTACAGTCGAAGGCAGACCAATCCCGCCACCTGACCAATATCCGCTGATGGAAGCCTGTGTGGCAACCGCCGATTATTTCCGCGCCATGAGTATTCCCTTGCTCAAAGGTCGTTACTTTGATGCGAGAGACAATCGCACACACCTGGAAGGGCGAGACCTTAGCAAAGCCAGCGAAGATGAAAAATTCATGGCAGGCGTGACCACGCTGATAATTGATGAAGAGTTTGCCAGACGCTATTGGCCTAACGAGGACCCGATCGGCAAGCGCATTAGATTGGGAAGCAAATCGAAAGACCCGCTCCTTACAGTGATCGGTGAGGTCGGTCGCGTTCGTATGGAAGGATTGAACGAAGATTCCAACCGCGTGCAGGGCTACTTCCCATTCCTGCAAATGCCGTTCGACGGGATGACTATCGTGATCAAAAGCGTAACTGAACCGACACAATTAATAGCCACGACGAGACAACAGGTGAAAGAAGTTGATCCGGATCAGCCAATTTACGACATCCGCACTATGGAAGACATCCGTTCGGAATCGGTCGCACCTGAACGTCTGAACCTGACTCTGCTCGCCATTTTTGCCGGCGTCGCGCTGGTGCTGGCTATAGTCGGTATTTATGGGGTGATGTCATATGCAGTCACGCAACGCACGCATGAGATCGGTATTCGCATGGCCCTTGGTGCGCGCGCAACCGACGTGCTGAAGCTGGTGGTCAAAAATGGCATGAGCCTGGCCTTAGTCGGCGTGCTGGTCGGCTTGGCAGGCGCTTTCATCTTGACGCGGTTGATGGCGAGATTGCTTTTTGGCGTAACCGCTACGGATACGACAACCTTCACAGTTGTGTCACTGGGTTTAATAGGCGTGGCACTACTGGCTTGCATTATCCCGGCACGGCGCGCAACGAAAGTCGATCCGCTGGTGGCGCTGCGTTACGAATGAAATGTAACCATGAGAACACTATTCAAAGATATTCGCTACGGTCTCCGCGGTCTGATGAAACATCCGGGCTTCACTGCAATTGCAGTGATCACGCTGGCGCTGGGTATCGGCGTGAATACCGCCGTCTTGAGCACGGTGAGGGGCTTTATTCTTCGGCCCTTGCCGGTTGAGAAGGCAGACCAATTGGTTGTGCCATTCTGGGGCAGTAAAAAGGACCCCGACGTCTGGGGCGGCTTTTCCTACGCCAATTACGTCGATCTACGCGATCAAAACCAAAGCCTCTCCGGGTTGCTTGCGTGGCAAATGACTTCTGCGGGTATCAGCACAAGTGAAAGTCGGAAATCGAACGACAGCGGGCGCCCAGAGATTGCCTGGGGCGAAATCGTCAGTGGCAATTATTTCGAGGTGCTGAATGTAAAGGCGGTTTTGGGCCGTACGTTTCTGCCGGAAGATGATCGCACTCAGAACACGAATCCGGTCGTAATACTAGGTCACACGTTGTGGCAGCGACACTTCAATTCCGATAATTCGATTGTCGGCAAAACGATCTACATGAATGGTTATCCCTCCGTCGTCATCGGTGTGGCCCCGGAAAACTTTGCGGGCGTTAAATTTGCCATTCGTCAGGACTTCTGGGTGCCGCTGATGATGCAATCAAAATTCAACGGGGGCGACCCGGGATGGGAGGCGGATCGCGGGTGGGCCAATCTTAACCTGATGGGCCGACTCCGATCCGGCATCACCAGGAAACAGGCGGAAAAGGATTTGAATCTGGTTGCCGCTAACCTCGCGAAGCTCTACCCCACCAAGAACGCCGATACCAAAGTGCAGGTGGCTTCCGAAATTGAAGGTCGATTTGACTCGATTGGCAAAACTCTCAAATTCAGTTCTTTGATCGCCTTGTGCGTTTCTGCTCTGGTGTTGCTCGTCGCTTGTGCCAACGTTGCTAACCTGATGCTGGCGCGGGCCGCGGCACGGAGTAAAGAAATTGGCATTCGGGTGGCAATTGGAGCCGGCCGCCTTCATATCGTGCGGCAACTGCTGACAGAAAGTGTTCTGCTCGCCCTCCTCGGCGGCACCCTGGGTTGGTTGTTCGCTTACTGGGGAACTGACCTGATTCATGCTTCGATTCCGCCACTGCCCTATCCCATCAATCTTGATGTCAGCCCTGACCTGATGGTCCTTAAATGGATGGCTCTAGTGTCGTTTCTAACCGGGATCATTTTCGGACTGGTTCCGGCTTTGCTCGCTTCGCGTCCCGACCTGGTCACAGTTCTCAAGGCCGACCTGGCGGGACAAAGGCAACGCGGGGTCAGACGGCTTTTGAACATCCGCGGATTGCTGGTTATTGCACAAGTAGCTATTTCCATAGTTGTTCTCGTGTGTGCCGGGTTGTTTATCAGGAGCCTGAACAAAGCCCTCAAGATGGACCCGGGTTTTAGTACAGAAAATCTCGTTACGATGAGGCTTGACCCAGGTTCACTTGGTTATAACGCAGCCGCAGGCAAGCGATTCTATGGTGAGTTACTCAAGCGCGTTGAAGCGCAGCCGGGTGTGCGTGCCGCATCGCTCGCAGAATTCTTGTTGCTTAGTGACAGCGGTTCAACCATTGGTCCCGTAATAAAAGATGGTGAACCTGACCCACTTCCGAACCAGGGAATCTCAGTGGACCGCAGTGTCGTGGCGCCGAAATATTTCGAAACTACAGGAACAAAACTGTTGCTCGGTCGCGATTTTACTGAACGCGATAACAGCGATGCGCCCCAGGTTGTGATCGTTAATCAGGAGTTCGCTCGCGAATTCTATGGCAGCGATCAGAATGCGTTGGGACAACGGCTTCACTATTGGTCGTCGAGCTCACCATTGGTCGAGATCGTCGGTGTCGCTAAGGAGGGGCTGTATCGCAATCTTTACGAAGATCCGCGCCCCTATCTTTTTCTGCCTGAATACCAACAGTATCAGTCAGCAATGACCCTGCTCGTGAGTGCAAATTCCGCCGGCAATTTGAAAACCATCGCGGAAAACGTGCGTCGCAAGATAGAGCAAATAGATCCGCGTTTGCCCGTGTTTGGTCTCCAACTGGCTGAACAGAACCTCAGCTATGCGTACTGGGGTCCACAACTCGCTGCAGGAATCGGTACTGCATTTGGTGTGCTCGCATTGCTGTTGGCAACAATTGGGCTATATAGCGTGATGACTTACGCCGTATCGCAACGCACGCGAGAGATTGGTATTCGCATGGCGCTTGGTGCTCAGATTCGTGATGTCCTGAAGCTGATTCTGGGCCAGGGAATGATGCTGGTGATCATCGGGCTCTTGACGGGATTGGTCGGAGCCTTCCTGGTCACGCGCGTGTTGTCGAGTTTGTTGCTCGGTGTAGGTACAAGCGACCCGCTCACTTTCCTGGGGGTCGCAGTTTTGCTTTCAGCCGTCGCGCTGCTCGCCTGCTGGATTCCCGCGCGGCGCGCTACGAAAGTCGATCCCCTGGTGGCGCTGAGATACGAATGAAAGTGTTGCCGATTGCCAACCGTCGATTATCACTTATTGCCGATTGCCAATTTCCGATTGCCGATTGTCAATCGCCGAGTGTCGAATGGCGTCGAATATCGCGATGCAACTGAAAGGGATCTAGTCGGCCAATCAGCAATCGCAAATGGGCAATCGGCAATGAGTGACAATTAACAATCGGCAGTCGGAAATGGGAAATGGGATCATGGAAACACTATTTCGCGACATTCGTTACGGTTTGCGTGGTCTGCTGAAGCAACCGCGCTTTACCTTAATCGCTGTTGTTACCCTCGCTTTGGGTATTGGAGCTAGCACAGCAATCTTCAGCGCGGTGTATGCGGTTTTGCTGCGCTCACTACCTTACGCGAGCGCCAGCCGTCTGGTGATGGTTTGGGAAAACAATCGTCGCCGCGGCAATCCTGACAACGTGATTAATCTTGGCAACTTCTTCGATTGGAAAGAACAGAGTCAATCCTTCGAAGACATGGCCGCCTTCTTCGACTTTACCGCAAAGCTAACGGGAGACGGCGAGCCCGAAGAAGTGCCAGTACAGACTGCTACTCCCAACCTGTTTTCGGTACTAGGCGTGAACGCGATGATGGGCCGAACGTTTGGGCCCGACGATGGAAAACCAAATCAGCCCCGAGTAGTCGTACTGAGTTATGGATTGTGGCAACGACGCTACGGTGGTGACGTGCATATAGTCGGACATCACCTCACGTTGGACAACAGTGACGTTACGGTGATCGGTGTTCTGCCTCAGGAGTTCACTCTACACATCACCAAGCGATCTATGAGTCCCAAGCCTGCCGAGATGTGGCGGCCATGGCAGGTTACCAACGATTTGCGGGAGCGACACGGTCGGTTCGCAATGGCGGTCGGACGACTCAAAGCGAGCATTACTCTGAGTGCAGCCCAGGTCGAGATGAATACAATCGCTGCGCGCCTGGAACAGCAATATCCGGAGTTCGACAAAAATTGGGGTGTCACGCTAGTACCATTGCGGACCCAATTCAGCGGCGAGATCCGCAAAGCACTTTATGTTCTGCTTGGCGCCGTCGGGTTCGTCCTGCTTATTGCCTGCGCGAATGTGGCGAATTTACTTCTGGCCCGCGGCGTGTCCCGGCGAAAAGAGATTGGCGTAAGGACTGCACTCGGCGCCGGCCGCGGACGGATCATCAGGCAACTTCTTATTGAGAGTCTGGTCCTGGCAACACTGGGCGGCGCGTTGGGCTTACTGCTGGCATGGCAGGGAACTGCGCTGTTGGTGGCACTAAGTCCGCCGGAATTGCTTGGGTCATCAGGCATACAAATGAATGCACCAGTGCTCTTCTTCACGTTTGGCATTTCCCTGCTTACCGGAATTCTATTTGGATTGTTTCCGGCCTTCGAAGCGATGCGCTTCAATATTCATGAGTCGCTCAAAGAAGGTGGAAAGAATATCGGTGGCGGCGCCCGCAGCCACCGTCTGCGCGGAGCTTTCGTTGCGTCGGAAATTTCGCTAGCGCTCGTACTACTCATCGGAGCGGGTTTGCTTATCAGGAGTTTCGCACGCCTGCAAGCAGTTGATCCCGGTTTCAATGCGAAAAACGTATTGACGATGAGCGTGAATCTGCCGGACTGGAAGTACAACAGTTCACGGAAAACCATCGACTTTTTCACAACGGCCGCGAAGGAGCTTCAAGCTCTTCCAGATGTGGGAGCTGTAGGAGCAATTAACTACCTGCCCTTTAATGGACCACACTCCGGCACGCGCCTGGACATCGAGGGACGGCCCAAACCACCACCGGGACAAGAACTGAGCACCGGCATCTGCGTCACCGACGCGAACTACTTCCAAGCAATGCAAATCCCCCTTAAGCGTGGTCGCCTCTTCAGCGAACAAGAGGCGACGCAGGAGCGCCACGTCGTAGTAGTGAATGAAACATTTGCGCAGAAGAACCTGCCAGGCGAAGACCCTCTTGGAAAACGCGTAACGATCTACATGAAAAACGAGAACGTGCCTACCGAGATCATCGGAGTGGTGGCTGACAGCAAGCACTTGGCACTGGACGGTGCACCGGAAGCAATGGCTTATTGGCCCCATCCTGAATTGACGTATCCGTTTATGACTTTCGTCATCCGCACGCGCGGCGAAGCAACTAACGTGGCTGGGGAAGCGCGCGGCGTGATTCACACCTTGGATCCACAACAGCCGATTGGTGAGATCAATTCGATGGAACGGCTATTGTCGAAATCCATTGCCCGTTCAAGATTCAATACCGTGCTGCTAACTGTTTTCGCGTTTGTGGCGCTGATGCTCGCGGCCGTGGGAACGTACGGCGTGATGTCATACACGGTGACGCAGCGTATGTATGAGTTCGGCATCCGCATGGCGCTGGGCGCCGGGGCAGTTGATGTAATGAAGCTGGTCCTGGGCCGGGGGATGACGCTGGCAATAATAGGCGTGGTGATTGGTCTGGCTGGAGCGTTCTCTTTAACGAGATTGATGGCCAGCTTGCTCTTTGAAGTTCGACCAACGGACGCGCTTACCTTTGGAGCAGTTTCGCTAAGCCTGATCTTAGTCGCCTTAATCGCTTGCTATATACCGGCGCATCGGGCAACGAAAGTCGATCCGCTGGTGGCGCTGCGTTACGAGTGAGGACATTGGCGATTGCCGATTGCCAATTGCCGATTCAACGGCAATCGCAAACGCTATGGGAAACCAGGGAGACTTGCTAAGGAAACAATCGGAAATTGGCAATCGGCAATCGGAAATGACGTTATGGAAACACTCTTTAAAGACATTCGCTACGGAATCAGAGGCCTGCTGAAACACCCGGGCTTCACCGCAATCGCTGTAGTCACGCTCGCGTTGGGCATCGGCGCGAATACGGCGATTTTCAGTCTGGTTAATACGGCGCTATTGCGGCCCCTGCCCATCGAGCACCCCGAACAAGTAGTGGAAGTTTACGGCACCTTTCACAATGGCGCGGATTACACGATTCAGTCATATCTCAACTACAAAGACTATCGTGATCGTAATGCCGTCTTTTCCGGTCTCGTGGCCTATCGCTTCGTGCCAGTGAGCCTAAGCCATGAGAGCCACAGCGAGCGCGTTTGGGGCTACCTGGTTTCTGGTAATTATTTTGCTGTGCTGGGCGTCAAACCCATTCTGGGTCGCTGGTTCCTGCCCGAAGAGGACCAGACGCCCGGCTCGCATCCGGTAGTCGTCCTCAGTTTTGGCTGTTGGCAAAAACGATTCGCTGCCGATCAGCATGTGGTGGGCCGTAGTCTGACGCTCAACGGACGCAGCTACACGGTTGTCGGCGTTGCGTCCAGAGGATTCTATGGGACTGAGATCGCTTATGCGCCGGAGTTGTTCGTACCGATGATGATGGCGCATGAGATCGAACCCGGAAGCGGCTGGCTTGAAACGCGTTCCAGCGACAACATCTTCTCCCTCGGCCGGCTCAAGCCCGGTGTGAGTCGCGCCCAGGCCCAGAGCGCCCTCGAAAGTATCACCCTGCAGCTGGCCCAAGAGTATCCCGGTGAGAATGAAGGGCGTGGGGTCCGTCTCATGACGCCCGGCCTTTTCATCCCCGAGATTCGCGACTCCGTGATCAGCTTTGCCGCCATCTTGATGGGGGTCGTGGGTCTGGTCCTACTGCTCGCCTGCGTAAATCTCGCAAATCTGTTGTTGGCGCGCGCCACTGAGCGTCGAAAGGAACTTGCAATCCGTTTGGCAGTCGGAGCCGGACGCGGCCGCATCGTGAGGCAATTGGTCACCGAGAGTGTGACGTTATCGCTGGCCGGTGGCTTGTGCGGCGTGTTGCTGGCGATGTGGATCAACGGCCTCGTTTCGTCGATCAAATTACCAACTGACATCGCGCTCGTCTTCGATTTGCGGATCGATTGGCGTGTGGTCGTATTCGCTTTCGCAGTCTCGCTGGCAACCGGCGTCCTCTTTAGTCTGCTACCGGCGCTGCAATCTTCCAAACCGGATCTGGTGCCAGCCCTAAAAGACGATGCGGCAATGGCCGGCTTTCGCCGTTCTCATTTGCGCAACGGACTGGTTGTGTTGCAGGTAGTGCTTTCATTCGTGCTGCTGGTGTGCGCGGGTCTTGTAGTAAGGAGCTTGCAGGTGGCCCAACGAACGCGGCCTGGGTTCACCACGGAGAATGCGGTAGCACTCTCATTTGATGTTGGCCTGCAGGGTTATGACGAAGCAAAAGGAAGATCGTTTCAGCGACTGGTCGTTGAGCGAGCTCAGGCGGTTGCAGGCGTACGATCGGTGGCGCTGACGTCTACTGTGCCACTGACACTGGATTACAGCTACACCTCCATCTACGTCGAAGGACAGTCCACGACCGGCGTAAGTAATCTGCCGTTGGCTGTCCCAAACTTCATTTCTCCAAACTACTTTCAGACGATGGAGATTCCCTTGCGCGGTCGCGATTTCAACGAACGCGACAGCAAAGAGGAGTCGCGCGTCGCCATTGTTAACGAAACATTCGCGCGCCGTTTTCTGCCGGGCCGCGACGCGATCGGCCATCGCTTTAACTTCAAGGGGCCGGATCAGCCGTTTTGGGAGATCATCGGCGTAGCTGCCGACGGCAAATACAACAGTTTAGGCGAAGATCCGAAGGCGGCTTTCTATCGTCCCTTACTACGGGATTACAGCACAAACGCAACACTCGTAGCGCGCACAACCGGTGATCCGCATGGCGTACTCACCGCATTGCGTCGCGAAGTGCAGAACCTCGACCCGACGCTGCCACTCTACAACGTTGAGACATTGACTGAGCACATGGACGTGCCGTTGTTTCCAGTGCGCATGGCGGCGACAGTGCTCGGCAGCTTCGGTCTGTTGGCAATCGTGCTCGCCGCCATCGGCATTTACGGTGTGATGTCCTACGTCGTGGCTGGGCGAACACGAGAAATCGGTGTGCGTATTGCCCTAGGCGCCGCACGTTGGGATGTGTTGCGTTTGATCGTGGGACAAGGCATGGCCCTGGCGCTGATTGGTCTGGCAATTGGACTGGCAGTCGCATTCCTTGCGGCCCGACTTCTGGCGAAGCTTCTTTACGGCGTGAGCCCAGTCGATCCTCTGACTTTTGCGGGAGTTTGGTTGCTGCTGGCGCTGGTTGCAGCTCTTGCCTGCTTCATCCCAGCCCGCCGCGCGACAAAAGTCGATCCACTGGTGGCCCTCAGGTATGAGTGATGCAAATCGGTATTTGCTCTTTGGTCTTTCGGTTTTGGGAATGAGTCATAGTGACATGAGGTCGGTACCGTCACGCGGTAGCGTCGGGTCAATGTTCCGCCGACACATTCTGATCAGTGAGGTTGACCCGACGCTACCGCGTGACGGTACTGACCTCATCCCATTGCAATTCGCGTTTTTACACAGTTGCTCCCGTGGGTGGGATTCAACAGGGTGAAGACACAGAAATCAAAGGCCCAAGTCCAAAGACCAGGCACCTGCAATGTAAAGGAGCAACACATCGCTATTGATCGAGTGTTGAATGCCCTATGGAGTCAGTAATCAAAGACATACGCTACGGAATTAGAGGGCTGCTGAAGCGACCGCTCTTTACAGCGATCGCTGTTCTTACTCTGGCCCTAGGCATTGGCGCGAACACGGCGATCTTCAGTTTGCTCGACGCGGTGCTGATTAGATCACTGCCGGTGCAACAGCCTGAACGGCTGGTGCTGTTTGGCAAGGGCGAAGTTGTGGGCATGACGGACGGCTTCCCTGATAGGAGTTGGGATCTCTTCTCCTATCCCTTCTATCAAGAAGTGCGGCGGCACAATGAACTCTTCGCTAATGTGGGAGCACTCTTGAGCCTGACCTGGACCGTACACGGCACGGTCAACACAAAGGGAGCGAGCAGCGAAGCGGAGAAGATGGATGTACAGCTGGTCTCCGGCACCTACTTTTCAGTGTTGGGTGTGAACGCGATGCTGGGACGTGTTTTTACTGAGGCCGACGATCAGATCCCTGGAGGCAATCCGGTGGCAGTCGTGAGCTACGCCTGGTGGGAACGCCGGATGGGTGGCGACTCGGCTGCGGTCGCAAAAACCATCACCATTGATCAGACGACTTACACGATCATCGGTGTTGCTCCCAGGGAGTTTTTCGGTACGACCGTGGGCCATGCGCCGGATATCTGGGTGCCGCTGTCTATGGAGGAGCAGTTGCCGCCTGCGCACTGGAAAGGCCGTAATAACAAGTCCTTTCAGTCGCTCTATCTCGTTGCCCGTCTGAAAGACGGTGTGAGCGCGCAACAAGCAAGCGCAACCGTCAACCTGATCTTCAAGCAGGCACTACAGGAGCAGGCGGGACCGCAGCCCTCCGCCGACCAATTGCAGGATATTCAGCGAGCAGGTATTGAGCTGACGCCTCTGGCCAAAGGGATTTCCCAGCTTCGCAGAGGGTATTCCCTGTCTCTCCGAATCCTGATGGCCGTGGTTGGGTTCGTGTTGCTGATTGCCTGCGCGAATGTCGCGAACCTCTTGCTGGCGCGCGCGGCGGCACGCGAGAAAGAGTTCGCGGTGCGGCTGGCGGTAGGCGCGGGCCGCGCACGCCTGCTGCGCCAGTTGTTCACCGAGAGTTTCTTGTTGGCCAGTCTCGGAGCGGTCGCCGGAGTGATGTTGGCTTGGTGGGGCAGTCGCATCCTCGTTCTCGTGGCTTCAAACGGTCCAGAGCCTCTGCCGCTGGACGTTGGTCCGAATCCGCGCATCCTCGCGTTTACTCTGCTTGCTTTGTGCCTCTCGGCTCTGCTGTTCGGAACTGCTCCAGCGTTGCGTGCGATGAGGATTGAGTTGAACTCATCGCTGAAAAGCGGCAAGGGATCCGTGCACGCCGGATCGCGGAGTCCTCTCGGCAAGCTGCTGGTAGTGGGCCAGGTTGCTCTCTCGCTGTTGCTCCTGATCGGAGCCGGCTTATTCGTGCGCACGCTGATCAAGTTGCAGAACGTACCGACCGGATTCAATCAGCAGAACGTGATGGTCTTTAACCTTGACCCGACCTTGACCGGTTATAAAGACCCGCAACTCGCCCGCTTGCAGCGCGAGGTCGAAGAGAAGGTCGAGTCAATCCCAGGCGTGCAAGCTGCCTCTTTCTCCTTCTTCACTTTTAATCAGGGCGCATGGACCAGCTCGATCTTCACCCGCGACCAGACGCCACCGCAAGGAGAAGAACTGGTCGTCAGGCAGAACGTCGTGGGCCAGGACTTTTTCACCGCGATGGGAATCCCACTGGTCCTTGGCCGCGGCTTTGGTTCGCAGGACACGGGGATATCACAAAAGGTCGCGGTCGTAAGTGAAACGATGGCTAAGCGGTTTTATCTGAACGTCTCTCCGCTTGGCCGGCGTTTTGGCAAACACGGCGGCCCGCGCGACCAGTTCGAAATTGTCGGCGTCGTGAAGGATGTCAAATATCAGAGCCTAACTGAAGATTCTCGGCCGATGGTCTATTACTTTCGGCCGCAGCACTACGAAATTCTCAACCACTTTGTCGTCCGGTACTCCGGAGCCTCCAGCGCAATGAACCCTCAGGTCCGGCGTGCGATCAGGGACGTCAATCCCAATCTGCCGATAGATGAAGTCGTGAGCCTATCCGACCAGATCGGACGTTCCCTCGGCCCGCAAAGACTGGCGGCGCAGCTCGCATCCTTCTTCGGACTGCTTGCTTTGCTGCTCTCGTTTGTCGGTCTGTTCGGCGTGTTGTCCTACGCCGTGGCGCAGCGGACCCAGGAGATCGGCATTCGCATGGCGCTGGGCGCAGATCGCGCGAGTGTGCTGAAGATGATTCTCGGAGAGGGAATGACTTTGAGTCTGATCGGCATAGCGCTGGGCATCGGCAGTGCATACGTTGTTACGAAGTATCTCGAAAGCCTGACTACGATGTTGTATGGAGTTCGGGCTACCGACCCGCTGACTTTTGCTGCGGCCGGATTGCTGCTGCTGTTGGTTGCTCTAGTAGCTTGCTGGCTGCCGGCTCGGCGCGCGACGAAAGTCGATCCGCTGGTGGCGCTGCGTTACGAGTGATTGTAGGGGCCTCCTTCGTAAGCGCCCCTCTTTACGACTATGACTCAATTAACCACGGGGGAAAGGCCCGCTCGCAGTTTCGAACAAGGTGCGCGCACGGAGGAGGCTGTTTCAAAACTCCGGCAACCGAGTGGTTCTCATTAACACCGGCGCTTTAGCCCGGTGAAGGGGCGTGCTTCTTGATCGTCGAAACCGTTTCAAACAGTTTCCGGTATGTCGCACGACTGGGCCCAGACGAAAACCGTTGAAACGGTTTTCCCTGTCAATAACGGTAGCTTGTCACCGGGCTAAAGCCCCGGTGTTAATGAGAACGCTATACCTTATCTAGTCTTGAGATAGATGGCGGTCGTTGATTGACTGATCGGAGAGGAAATGATCCAGGAACTTCGTTACGGGACAAGGAACTTGCTGAAACAGCCGGGGTTCACCGCGATTGCAGTCGTCACGCTCGCGCTTGGGATCGGCGCCAATGCCGCAGTGTTTTCGGTTGTCAATGCTTATCTCTTGCGGCCTCTCGCGTTCAAAGATCCGACTCAGCTGGTATTCATTTACGACGAGCAATTTGGCTCCAGCAGAAACCGACGTGCGACGAAAGTGGATCCGCTGGTGGCATTGCGTTACGAGTGAAAAACATTGCCGATTGCCGATTGGTAATGCAAGAAGAATCGCAAGGCAGTCGGAAATTGGAAATCGGAAATCGGAAATCGGAAATGAAGTTATGGAAACACTCTTTAAAGACATTCGCTACGGCGTGAGGGGACTGCTGAAGCGTCCGGGCTTTACGGCAATCGCGGTGCTAACGCTAGCGCTCGGCATCGGCGCATGTACAGCAATTTTCAGCGTCGTTGACGGCGTGTTGTTGCGCCCTTTGCCCTACCCGGACGCGGAAAGGATCGTGCAGCTTCGAGAAGTCAATGCGAAAGGCGGGCAGATGGCGTTTGCCGAGCCAAATTATCTCGACCTTCGCGAACGGAGCCACACGCTCGAGGTCATCGCTCAATACGGTGGAGACTTAACGACCGTGACGGGAGGCAGTGAGCCGGTTCGCGCGCTCACGTTCCGGGTGTCTGGCGATTTCTTTCAGGTACTCGGCACTAAGCCGGTCCTTGGCCGCACCTTTGCTCCCGAAGAAAGAAAACCAGGCGGCACGCCGGTCGCAGTGGTCAGTTATAGCTTCTGGCAACGACTATTAGGCGGAAAATCAGACTTGGCCGGAACAACGTTACGGTTGATGGACCAGAACGTCACAGTTGTTGGAGTAATGCCAGCCGGTTTTGCCTTCCCTCAAGGCGCCGAGGTTTGGATCCCACGAGAATTATTTCCGCAGGAAACCTCGCGATCGGCTCATAACTGGTGGGTCGTTGCCCGACTGCATCCAAGCATCACGACTGAACAGGCGTACGCCGAAGTGAGCGCAATCGGTAAACAACTCAAACAAGAATACGGCAACGACATGGATGCGGTGAATTTCACTCTGGTTCCACAGCGGGAATATATGGTGGGGAATGTTCGCGGCGCTCTGGTGATGATTTTGGTGGCGGTCGGATTCTTGTTAGCGGTGGCCTGTGCAAACGTAGCGAACCTGCTGTTGGCCCAGGTAACCGCGCGCCAGCGAGAGTTTGCGGTGCGCTCGGCGCTGGGAGCAACCCGCTTGCGCCTGGCGCGACAGTTCATCACGGAGAACCTGCTGTTGGCTCTTACTGCCGGAGCACTCGGGGTACTCCTTTCGTTTTGGGGAGTTGATCTACTACTCGGGTTGAATCAGCAGAGCCTGCCCCGCATGAGTGAGATCGGAGTAAATGCGAGAGCAGTCGCTTTCACCTTGGGCCTTTCATTGTTGATTGCGATAGTGCTCGGAGTTGTGCCGCTGCTTCGTTTTTCAACCAGGGATCTGGAAACAAGTCTCAGAGAGGCTGGCAGCGGCGCGCACGGATACGTGGGCCAGCATTTGCGAAGTTTGTTGGTGGTGGCGCAGATGGCGTTGACGCTCATTCTGCTTGTGGGCGCGGGATTGTTAGGAAAGAGCTTCTATCGCCTCCTGCATGTCGATCCCGGTTTTCGCACGGAGAGCGCCGTGGCAATGGAGTTATCGCTGCCCATTTCGATGCCTGGGGCCGCGGACGAGCAGCGCTACCGACAGTTCATGGAGTCGTACAAACGCTTGATGGAACAGGGCGTCGCTCCTGATACCAGCGTTCGGTTGAGCGCGGAAGAAGAACGACAGAGACTCTTTCAAAAACAACTGCTCGAGCGTCTGAGCACGACTCCGGGAGTGATCGCGATCGGGAGCATCGATCACTTGCCGTTGGCCGGAGGCGGGCCCGATGGAACTTTCCTCATCAACAACAACCCGACGAGAAAGGGACGCGCGGAATACCGTCTGGCCGGCTCGGGTTATTTTGCCGCGATGAGGATCCCCTTGCTGCGGGGTCGGACGTTCGATGCCAGCGACCAGCCTAACTCTCCTAATGCGGCAGTTGTCAGCCAGTCACTCGCGCGGAAGTATTGGCCGAACGAAGATCCGATTGGTCAAACAATTCAGTTCGGAAACATGGATGGGGACTTGCGCCTGTTGCACGTCGTCGGGGTGGTGGGTGATGTGCATGATTACCGGGTCGATGTGGCGATTAGCCCGACAATCTATGCCAACGCACTCCAGCGGTTGCCGTCACCGAGCTTCACCGTGGTGGCTCGGGCTCAGATTGGGCCTTCGGCATTAGTACCGGCAATGCGTGAAGCGGTCCGATCGCTCGATCCGCAACTGCCTCTTAACTTTCGCACGCTGGACCAGGTCCTTTCCTCATCCCTGGATCAGCGCCGCTTTAGTCTGGTGATCTTCGGAGTCTTTGGATCCGTGGCGCTTTTATTGGCCGCTATGGGGATTTACGGCGTCACTACTTACGCGGTCGCGCAACGCACGCAGGAAATTGGGATCCGCATGGCGCTCGGGGCGCGGATGAGCGATGTGCTGAAGTTAGTGTTGAAAAGTGCGATGTCGTTGGCGTTGATGGGCGCGGCCATTGGACTGGCCGGGGCTTTCGCGATAACGCGCGTGATGTCGAGCTTGCTTTTCGGAGTGACGCCGACGGACGCCACTACCTTCGTCGCGGTCTCGGTAGTGCTGATCGTGGTGGCGCTCCTGGCCTGCTATATCCCGGCACGGCGCGCGACGAAAGTCGATCCGCTGGTGGCACTGCGGGAGGAGTGACGGCCATTGCCGATTGCCAATTGCCGATTGGTTTGCAAGGAAGAGTCGCAATGCAATTGAAAGGGACCTAATCGGCAATGGGCAATCAGCAATGGGCAATCGGCAATGGGAAGTTGGAAATGATCTTATGGAAACACTGATTAGAGATATTCGCTACGGCATTCGAAGTTTGCTGAAGCGACCGGCATTCACAGCCGTGGTAGTGCTCGTGCTGGCCCTCGGCATTGGCGCAAACACAGCGATCTTCACCGTGGTTAACGCAGTGTTGCTGCAACCGCCTCCTTATCCAGAACCTGATCGCCTGTTAAGGGTCTTTTCAGCACTGGGACGCGAAAACATTCGCGAGACCGGCGGTACAGTTTTCGCTCCCGACTTTGTCGAATGGAGCACGCAGTGTCACACCTGCGAACACCTGGGCGCGTATACACTGCCCTGGCCCAGCAATCTCACCGGTGGAGCTGAGCCTGATCGCGTGCGCGTGGCGCGCGTCAGCTATGATCTTTTTGCGACGCTCGCCATTTTGCCCCTGCTGGGACGTCCGTTCACCCCTGACGAAGCCGCCAGACCGGTCTTCACGAGCAAAAGCACAGCCGCGGCCGTCAACACCTCAGTAGTCCTCGGCTACAGCTTGTGGCAACGGCGTTTCGGCGCCGACAAGGCAGTGCTTGGCAAGACAGTCAAGATCGAAGGCGACAACTGCACGATCGTGGGCGTGATGCCCGCCGGTTTCAAGTTTCCCAATGAAGCAGATGCGTGGTTGCCAGTCTCGCTCGGGACGAAGCGTGACAACCGTTTTCTTAACGTCGTTGCTCGCCTGCGCGCTGGCGTCACGCCGAGCCAGGCACAGGCTGAACTAGAAACGATCGCCCGCCGTCTCGGACAGGAATTTCCGATCACGAATAGAGAGCTGAGTGTCGACGTGGTTCCGTTGCAGCAATCAATGGTCGGTGAGGTGCGGCCGGTCCTGTTGATCTTTTTCGGCGCCGTCAGTTTCGTCTTGTTGATTGCCTGCGCCAACGTCGCGAGTCTGCTCCTGGCTAGCGCGGCAACCAGGCAGAGAGAGATGGCGATTCGCGCGGCGCTCGGTGCGAGTCGCCTGCGCATCGTGCGCCAACTGTTGAGCGAGAGTGTGCTGCTTTCGCTGTTGGGCGGCGCCCTGGGATTGCTGCTGGCGACGTGGATCGTGAATCTCCTGGTCGCCGCGGCTCCGCAACAGATTCCTCGCCTCAACGCCATTGAGATTGATCGCTGGACCCTCGGATTTACTTTTCTGCTTTCGCTCGTTACTGGCGTGATCTTCGGACTCGCTCCGGCCCTGCAATCGGCGAGATTGGATCTGAATTCCACGCTCAAAGAAGGTTCCAGCCAATTGGCAGGAGGCGGCGCCCGTCATCGTTTGCGGAGCTTGTTGGTGGTTTCGGAGATCGCACTGTCGCTGGTGTTGTTGATTGGCGCTGGCCTGCTGGTCAAGAGCTTTGCTCGTTTGCGCGCCACTCCATTAGGTTTCGATTCCGCGCGGGTTTTGACCGCGAGCATTACTTTGCCGGAAGCCTCGTATCCAACGATGGCTTCAGTAAAGAGTTATTATCAGCAGGCGTTGGCCCGAATTGTGTCGCGACCCGAAGTGCAGGCCGCCAGCGTTGTGAACGCCTTGCCACTCGGCAACAACGGCGCCCGCATTCGCGGCGATCTGACCATTGAGGGTGAAGCGACCGAGCGGCCAGGTTTGCGGGTGAACAAGGTGGGAATTAGTCCTGATTACTTCAGGGTCCTGGCCATCCCGCTGGTTAAAGGACGCCCGTTTACTGATCACGACACGGCTGATTCTCCCGGCGTGGTGATCATCAGCGAGAGCCTGGCGCGAACTGCCTGGCCCAATCAGGATCCAATCGGCAAACGACTGAACATTGGCTTTGGCGGCGAGACGTGGCGAGAAGTTGTGGGCGTCGTGAGCGACGTCAAGCAACAAGAGATCGGCGAGCCTTCATCCGTCTCGCTTTATCAACCGTTTTTGCAAGTTGCCGACAAACGTCGCTGGTTCCTCGGCGACATGACGTTTGTTGTTCGCACCGCCGCCGAGCCGCAGAGTTTTGCAGCGACCCTGAGAGACGAACTGGCAAACATCGACAAGGAACTACCTCTTTACGACGTAAAGGTTCTGAAAGACGTCGTCAGCGAACAATTCACTGATCCCGCCTTCTACACACTGCTGCTTGCCTCGTTCTCTGGGCTCGCGATTGCCCTGGCGGCGGCCGGGATTTACGGGCTGATTTCCTACGCCACCGCACAACGCACGCATGAGATCGGTATTCGCATGGCTCTGGGTGCGCGCAGTGGTGACGTGCTGAGGCTGGTAATCAGGCAGGGAATGAAGCTGGTGCTGGCAGGAATAGCTATTGGAGTGGCGGGAGCTTTTGCTTTGACTCGCGTGCTCTCGACCTTTATGTATCAGGTGACCGTTACGGATCCGGCCACCTTCATCGGCGTTTCCTTTCTGCTCGCGTTTGTCGCATTGCTGGCTTGCTACATTCCGGCGCGACGCGCAACGAAAGTCGATCCGCTGGTGGCGTTGAGGTACGAGTAGTGTTCGACAAACTTAAGTTTGTCCTCCGTCTTGCATTCAGCTTCTGGCGGAGGGAAACGACAAACTTAAGTTTGTCGGAATTCGCGGCGATTCGCTGGTGGAGCTGCGGTACGAGTGATTGAAGTACGGATTTCGAATCGCTGAAGGGCGAGGATTTGGTAATGGGTAGTTTGATTCAAGACCTGGTTTTTGGAGTGCGGTGGCTGCGGAAGCATCCGGGGTTCACGCTCCTATCAATACTCACGCTTGCTGTCGGAATTGGCGTCAACACTGCGATGTTCAGCGTGATCAATGCGGTGCTTTTGAGACCGCTGCCGTATCCCGATTCGGACCGTCTAGTGTGGATGGCTGAGTCGGGCAGTGAAGTGACCAATCGTTGGGTCTCTTACCCCAATTTTGTCGCCTGGCGCGATCGCAACCAGGTTTTTGAAGCGATGTCAACATTCCGAGGTTTCTCAGTGAACATGACCGGAGCTGATCAACCGGAAACCTTCGATACGCGCATAGTCAGTGCGGGATATTTCAAAGTGATGCGCGCAATCCCTTTGCTGGGGCGCGATTTCAACGATGAAGACGATAAACCGGGTGCTGACCCTGTGACTCTCATCAGTTACGGGTTTTGGCAGCAGCGCTTCGGTGGCGATCCCAAGATTGTCGGTAACGAGATCACGCTCGACGACAAGCCATATACAGTAATCGGCGTGATGCCTGAGAGCTTTGAGCATCAAGGCCCGCCCCCATTTTGGTTACTCATTGGCCCGAAAAACTGGAACCAACGTGATGTGCGAATCGGCGGCAATGTGATCGCACGTCTTAAACCAGGGGTCACCATCGAGCAGGCCCGCGCTGAGATGAATCGCATCTCGCAACAATTGTCGCAGGAATATCCTGTCGCGAATGCCGGAGCGAACACTGTTACCGTGTTGTCTCTGCAAGACAGCATCACCGGCAACGTACGTGCAGCTCTACAGGTACTCTTCGGCGCCGTTGGTCTCGTTTTATTGATTGCCTGCGCCAATGTAGCGAACTTGCTGCTGGCGCGCGCCGCTACGCGACGAAAGGAGTTTGCTGTGCGTGCCGCGCTGGGTGCCTCCCGTTGGCGAATTGTCAGACAGTTGCTGGTAGAAGGTCTCCTCTTGGCCCTTAGCGGTGGCATGCTTGGGTTACTTTTCGCGTCATGGGCCATGGCTATCCTTTCCCGGGTAGCTCACGACACGGTTCCTCGACTCGCTGGCTTACACCTGAGTGGCAAGGTGCTTGGGTTCAATCTAATGGCGTCAGTGCTGACCGGGATCCTCTTCGGCATTGCCCCCGCCTTGCGCTTCTCAAAAACAGAGCTGCAGGAAACGCTGAAAGACAGTAGTTCGAATACGACCGAAGGGCAGGGAAAGAAGCTGCGCGCGGTATTGGTAGTCGCCGAAGTCGCCTTCTCGGTTGCGTTACTCGTGGGCGCTGGTCTGCTGGTTAAGAGCATGTGGCTGCTGTCCAGATCGAACAACGGTTTCGACCCGCATGGCGTTCTCACGATGGAACTAAGAGTATCGAGAAACAGGTTAACGGATCGTGGGCAACTCAATCGGCTGCTGCAACAAGTCTTGCAGAATGTGCAAACGCAGCCGGGGGTTGAGACGGCCACGCTCTCCGCAAATCTCCCGGGGATGAGCGACGGCTGGCAAAACGACATTTTACCTGAAGGTCATGCACCGCTCGACCCTGGTGAACTGATTAATGTTGATTGGTCAATCGTCAGCGCAGATTACTTTCAGACCATGAAGATCCCCATCTTGAAGGGGCGCACATTTACCAGAGATGAAGATGAACAGGGCAAACCCGTGGTGCTTATCGATGAGAACCTGGCGCGGCGCTTCTGGCCGAATGAGAACGCCGTCGGTAAACACATCAAGTACGACAGTCCCGCCTGGCACGAGGTTGTCGGTGTGATTAAGGAAGTGAAGACCTACGGCTCTGAAGCCGAGCCACTAATCAAGATCTACACGCCTTTAGGGCGGGCAGCACCGCGAATTGCAATCCTGTCGATTCGTTCAACCAACACTGACGCGAGGTCTCTGGCCGCCGCCATCATGCGCGACGTTCACGCGATCGATAAGGACCTGCCAATCGCTGAAGTCACCACCTTTGATGAGATTCTTGCCCGCGAAGGTTCTAGTCGCCGTTTCAACTCGGCACTCTTTTCTGTCTTCGCAGGCCTGGCCCTCGCTTTAGCCGCTACCGGCGTTTACGGAGTGATCTCCTACTCAGTAGCTGGACGCACGCAGGAGGTCGGAATCCGAATGGCCCTTGGCGCCGGGCGACGCGACGTGTTGCGGTTATTCATTAGCGAGGGAATGAAACTGGTGCTGGCCGGATCTGTCGCCGGATTGGCTGGAGCTTTCCTGTTGACAAGGCTGATGTCGACCTTGCTGTTCGGAGTCTCGCCAACCGATCGCATGATCTTCGCAATCGTTGCGCTGGTGTTATTGGCAGTTGGGCTGTTGGCTTGTTACTTCCCAGCGCGGCGGGCGACGAAAGTCGATCCGCTGGTGGCGCTCAGGTATGAGTAGGAATCGCTGTAAAAGGACGCGAAAGTTGAAGTTATGAACGAGACTGTTGGGTTCAAAAGGAGGATGCAATGAACAGCCTTTGGCAAGACCTGCGCTACGGCGCGCGGATGTTGCGCAAGAATCCGGGCTTCACCTTGATAGCTGTGATCACCCTGGGACTTGGAATAGGCGCGAACACAGCCATCTTCAGTGTCGTCTACGGTGTGTTGTTGCGCCCGCTGCCTTTTCCAGATTCCGGTCGCCTGGTCTGGTTGAGCGAGAGTAGTCCTAATTTTCCCACCGTCTCGATCGCCTTTCCCAATTTCGTTGACTGGCAGCGACAACAGAAGGTTTTCGATCACCTTGGTATCTACCAGCGCATGAGCGTCAACCTCACGGGCGACGGAGATCCGCAACGCCTGCAGGGCGCCTTGACGTCTTCCGGCATATTCGCGTCGCTGGGCGTGCAACCGATCGCCGGCCGTCTCCTCAACGAGGAAGACGACCAGCAAGGTGCAGCTGGAGTAGCGGTCATTAGCCACGGACTCTGGCAAAGGCGCTTTGGCGGTCAGAACGTCATTAACAAGGCGATCAACTTGAATGGTCAAACCGCTACCGTGGTCGGCGTGATGCCGCCGGGTTTTGCCTTCCCGAGCAGAATTGATTTGTGGGCGTCGCTTGGGCCGGTGCTCGGGAATCCGGGACTGCACATTCAAGATCGCGGTTATCACTCCGGGTGGTTCGGTGTGGCGCGACTGAAGCAGGGCGTTACCCTGGCCCAGGCCACTGGCGGCATGGACATCGTCGCGCAAGCGGCGCGCAACCAAAGTCGACCCGCTGGTGGCGCTCAGGTACGAGTAGTGTCCGACAAACTTTAGTTTGTCGCTGCCTTACTCCAGCTTCTGGCGAACGGGATCGACAAACTGAAGTTTGTCTGACACGCGGCGCGAGACAAAAGTCGATCCGCTGGTGGCGCTCAGGTACGAGTAAAGGCAGGCAGAGAGACAACATGTGGGAAACTCTGAGACAAAACCTAAGCTACAGCATACGCACGTTTTCTAAGACCAGGGGCTTTACTGTGACCGCTGTGCTAACCCTCGCGTTGGGCATAGGTGCTACGACTGCCATTTTCAGCGTCGTCTATGCCGTGTTCGAACCTATGCCTTATCCCAAGCCCGACCAATTGGTCATGGTCTGGTCCAAGGTGCGGGGCGGGCGGAACTCCGTGTCGGCAGGCGACTATCTTGATTGGAAGCAACGCAGCACCTCCTTTCAGGGCATGGGGGCATGGGCCGGGGCCTCATTTAATGTGGCTACCGACGATAGACCAGAGCAGGTCGCGGGCTCACAGCGGACCCCGGGGTTTTTCACGATGGAGGGATTACCGATGTTGCTGGGGCGCGATTTCCTTCCTGAAGAGGGCCAGCCGGGCAGGGACCACGTGGTGGTGCTCAGCAACCGGTTGTGGAGTCAGCATTTTGGCGCGGACCGGAACATCATCGGCAAACAGATCCGGATGAATGGAGAATCCTACATAGTGGTCGGCGTCATGCCGCCTGGTATGCATGATCGCCTTAACTCACAGTTGTGGGTACCGTTGGCCTTCAAACCAGAGCAGATCAAGCACGACGGGCGTTTCATGCTCGTGATGGCGCGGCTAAAGGACGGCGTCTCGCTGGACCAGGCACAGTCAGAAATGAACGGAATTGCACAGCAGCTACAACAGGAATACCCGAAGTCCAACGCCAACTGGGGTGTGAGCGTGGAACCGTTGCATCTGGACTTCGTTACTGAGAAGACGCGGCGCAACCTGTGGCTGCTTATGGGCGCTGTCGGCTTCCTCTTGTTGATTGCTTGCGTCAACGTGGCGAATCTGCTGCTAGCGAGGGGGACGACGCGTCAGCGAGAGGTTGCCGTCAGGGCAGCCTTAGGCGCCTCAAGGATCCGCCTGTTCGGCCAGTTTCTGACAGAGAGTTTAGTGTTGGCTGTAGTGGGCGGAGCGCTCGGCATTCTGTTCGCGAGAATTATTATCGACGCGATACTGGCAGTCATGCCGCCTGTCGGTACGATGTTGCCGTCTGAGGCTGACATCAGGATCAGTATTCCGGTCTTGCTCTTCACGATTGCCGTAACAACGATAGCCGGGTTGCTGTTTGGATCTGCTCCGGCGTGGCAAGCGACCCGTCTCGATCTCAACGAAGTGCTGAAGTCGGGGGGCCGTACGAGCGCTGGTGCGCCGCGGGCCACGGCTCGCAGAGTGCTCGTGATAGCCGAATTTTCCCTGGCTCTGACCTTGCTTGCCAGCACCGGTCTGGCTCTCAAGAGCTTCTGGAACTTGACGCGCGTGGACCTCGGCATTCGTACTGAAAATGTCCTTTCGTTCCGGTTGCCGGTGCCGAATAAGCGGCTGAATGGGGCCGAGCAGATTAGATCCTATTACCGGCAGATGCTCGAAAAGATCGAAGCTGTGCCCGGAGTGAGAAAGGCCGCCGCAATGACCGGCGTCCCGGCTCGCGGCTCGATGTTCGGCATGCCCTTCCGGATCGTCGGCCAACCAGCTGCCGATCCCTCCCAACGTCCCGGCGCGGCATTTCAGATGGTAACTTCGGGATACGTCGACACCTTGGGAATTCGTGTCACCAAAGGTCGCGGCATCGATGAGCACGACACCGCCACAAGCGCGCGGGTGGCGATGGTCAATGAACACTTTGTCAACCGCTTTCTTCCCGGAATGGATCCGCTTATGCAACGGATTTCTGTCGCAGAGTTAATTCCTGGCGGGACGATGGGGCAACCCATGGAGTGGCAGATTGTCGGCGTGTTTCACAACGTGCGAGGTGTAGGACTTCGTGAAGACTATCCGGAGATCGACGTGCCGTTCTGGCAAAGTCCCTGGCCACAGACTTCGATGGTAGTGCGGACGGACGGCGATCCGACAAGAGTGATCAAAAGTATTGCCGCCGCGGTTAATTCAGTCGACCCGGATCTGCCGCTTGCCGGGGTGAAAACGGTTGACGAGATCGTGAGTGAAACTTTAGCCATTGATCGCTTTAGCGTGGTTTTGTTTGTCAGCTTTGGCGTACTGGGTCTGCTGCTTGCTGCCGTGGGCATATACGGCGTGATGGCCTTCGCGGTCGCGCAACGCACTCAGGAATTTGGTGTGCGTATGGCTCTCGGCGCGCCGCGCTCGCGAGTTCTAAGTATGGTTTTAAAAGAGGGAACAATTCTGGCTGTCATCGGCGCACTTATTGGACTGGGCGGTGCTTATCTGGTTGGCCGTGCGATGCAGTCAACATTGTACGGCGTCGAAGCGCTGGACGTCCGCGCCTTTGGGGCGGTCGCATGCGTGCTGCTGGTCGCGGCACTGCTGGCGTGTTTGTTACCTGCCTGGCGAGCCAGCAGAGTCGAACCAGTGGTGGCACTCAGGTACGAATGAGTCCATCGCCGATTGGCAATCGGCAGTTGGCAATCGGAAATGATCTCCAATCGGAAATGTAATCATGGAAACACTAATTAGAGACATTCGGTATGGCGCCAGAAGTTTGCTGAAGCAACCCGCATTTACTGCGCTCGCGGTCTTCACACTTGCGCTCGGCATTGGCGCAAACGCTGCGGTTTTTTCCGTGGTCAATGCTTATCTTCTGCGGCCCCTGCCATTCAAAGATCCGAACCAGCTTGTATTTATTTACGACGAACAATTCGGGTCCAGCAGAAACCCCGCCTCGTTTATCGAGTTCACCGGCTGGCGCGAGCAGTCGCACAATTTCGCTGATATTGCCGCAATGTTTACCTCGACCTTCGATCTCACAGAGGCAGCCCAGCCGGAACGCATACGCGGTGCGCGGGTGTCTGCAACATTTCTCCCAATGCTCGGCGTGAAACCGATCGTGGGTCAAACCTTCTCAGGCGATCAGCACAAACCAGGAGCGGCTCCGGCAGTGATAATTAGCGACGCGTTGTGGCACAAGTACTACGGTGGCGACGCCGGCGTGGTCGGCAAGTCAATTAAGCTGAACGAGACGCTCTATACGATCCGCGGAGTTCTACCTGCTGCTGAGATGAATCTCGCAGAAGTGATGCGGCCTCAACTCTGGGTGCCGCTCGAGGCCGACCTTCCCTGGCGCGACCCGGGCACGCACTACCTTCAGGTTGTGGGCCGCTTGAAACCCGGCATCTCGCTCTCGGGCGCGCTCATTGATCTGGACTCGATCTCCAAGAGACTGAATGAGCAGTATCAGATGGCCAAAGGGGTCAGCGTACGCTCCGTCCAGGATGTTTTCATCGGCGATGGACGAACGGCATTGCGGCTGATGCTGGCTGGCGTGGTCCTGGTGCTACTGATCGCTTGCGCCAATGTCGCAAACCTCTTACTGGCACGAGCAACCGTGCGCGTCAGAGAGATCTCCATCCGCATGGCCCTGGGAGCCAGCCGCTTTCGCATCATCAGGCAGATGCTTGTGGAAAGTCTGGTCCTGTCGCTGACTGGAGGAGTGGTCGGAACGCTGCTCGCTCTGTGGTCCACCCAGCTTCTTGTCTCCTCCTGGCCGCATAGGATTTCGCGCCCGTCCTTCATTGGTATCGATTGGCGTGTGCTTGGATTCACGCTGGCAGTCTCGCTTCTTTCCGCTCTCGTTTTTGGTGTGGCGCCTGCTTTTTTTGCTGCCCACGAGGATCTCAACAAATCACTGAAAGGAGTCTCTTCGCGTTCCTCGTCAGATTCCGCACGCTCACGACTTCGCGGCCTCGTGGTTACTGCTGAAGTTGCTCTCTCTACAGTTTTCCTGATCGGGACGGGACTATTGGTGAAGAGTTACTGGCGCGTAGTAAGCGTTGCGCCAGGATTTCAGCAGCAGAGCGTCCTGGCTTTGGATCTCAGACTCGCACCAAAACGCTACAAAGGAGGAGACGCTCAGTCCGCATTCTTTCAGCGGGTGCTTGATAGCGTTGCCGCTATTCCCGGCGTCGATGCGGCAGGGGCGATCAACAGCCTTCCGTTGAGAGATGGGAGCAGGAACGGCGATTTTGAGATCGAAGGCCTGCCCCCCTTTCGCCAGGAGGAGCAACCGGAAACCTGGAAGCACGTAATCAGTCCCGACTATTTTCGTGCGATGAGTATCCGAATGCTTGCAGGACGCTCTTTTTCGGATCGCGACACTAACTCATCAACCCCAGTCACCATGGTCAACCAATCGATGGTGAAACGCTTCTGGCCACACGAAGATCCGATAGGAAAGAGAATCGATCTTGGTAACTTAGATAATCGGACGCCCGCAGTTGCGGGAGCTGTTCGTTGGCGAATCATCGTCGGAGTTGTCGCGGACGTGAGACACCTCCGGCTCGACGAGCCGGCGGGTCTACAATGCTATATACCACTAAGCCAATGGCCATCAGACTCAATGGTGGTTGTTGTCCGCAGTAAAACCGATCCGCTCGCACCGGTCTCAGGCATTAAGGCAGCAATCTCCAGCCTGGATACGCAGCTCCCAATCTTGAATGTCAGAACTCTGAGCGACATTGTCTCCGACTCAGTAGAGTCAAAACGCCTGGTTGTTTGGCTGGCCAGCCTGTTTGGTCTCATCGCCCTGCTCTTGGCTGCCGTTGGTCTCTTCGGCGTTATCTCCCAGACCGTGGCACAACGCACCCATGAGATAGGAATACGCATGGCTCTCGGCGCCACTGCGAGCGATGTACAAGTGATGATTCTGCGGCGTGGCATCGTCGTGATTAGTATCGGGTGTGCGGCTGGACTGACTGGCGCGCTCGCCGCCACGCGCGTGATGAAAAGCCTATTGTATGGAGTAACGACAACTGATCTCGCGACCTTCGGAACTGTGACATTAACCATGCTGGTGGTCGGGCTGCTGGCCACGTATCTCCCCGCGCGGCGTGCGACGAAAGTCGATCCGCTGGTAGCACTGCGCTACGAGTGAAGTCATGGTGGCATTGCGATACGAATGAGACCCGTTGGTCTTTGAGTCGTAGGAGTTGAGTCATGTTTGGAGCTCTTAAGCAGAATCTAACCTACAGCATGCGTACTTTGTTGAAGAACCCTGGCTTCACGGTCACGGCCGTGGTGACTATCGCGCTCGGTATAGGGGCAACGACTGCGATCTTCAGCGTGGTCTACGCGACGTTGTTCGAGCCGATGGCCTATCCGAAACCGGAGCAACTCGTCGTCATCTGGTCCAGACCTGCGGACGGACGCAACTCTGTATCGGTAGGAGATTACTTTGACTGGAAGCGGCGCAGTAAGTCCTTTCAGAGTATGGGCGCCTGGACCGGTGGTCCATTCAACGTGGCCACGAAGGAGAGACCGGAGCAGATCGATGGCTCAGCCGAGACGCCCGGCTTCTTCACGATGATGGGCATTCATATGATGGTTACAACGATCCTTTTAGGTTGAAAGAGGAGGATTGCAATGAACACCCTTTGGCAAGATCTGCGCTACGGCGCCCGGATGCTGCGTAAAAATCCCGGCTTCACCTTGATTGCAGTGATGACGCTGGCGCTCGGCATTGGCGCCAACACTGCGATCTTTAGTCTTGTAAACGGCGTGCTGTTGCGGCCTTTGCCTTACCCTGAATCCGATCGGCTAGTCTGGTTGAGTGAGCGGACTCCCAACTTTCCCAGCATCTCGATCGCCTATCCGAACTTCGTTGACTGGCAAAATCAACAGACTGTTTTCGATCACCTCGGTCTGTACAAGCCCGTGAGCGTCAATCTAACCGGCGACGGCGATCCGCTGCGGCTGCAAGGCACTTTCATGTCCTCGGGGACATTTGCCGCTCTGGATGTCCAACCGACAGCCGGGCGTCTTTTCCGCGTTGAAGATGACAAGCCCGGGGCCCCTGGTGTCGCTGTCATCAGCCACGCCCTTTGGCAAAACCGCTTTGGCGGACAAGCAAGCATCGTGAACAAGTCAATTAGTCTGGACGGGCAGCCTGTCACCGTGGTTGGCGTTATGCCGCCAGGCTTCGCTTTTCCCACCGCGGTCGATCTTTGGGCATCGTTGGGACCGCAGTTGGGTAATGCGGGTCTGCATTATGAGGATCGAGGTTATCACTCCAATTGGTTCGCCGTGGCGCGATTGAAAGGGGGCGTAACGTTGGCCCAGGCAGCTGTGTCGATGGAGCACATCGCGGAAGGGCTGGAGAGGGAGTATGCCCCCGACAAGAACATGCGCGTTCGCATTGATCCGCTAATCGACAATTATGTCAGCGGCGTGCGTCGCGCGATGTGGACCCTGCTTGGCGCCGTTGCCCTCGTGCTGCTGATTGCCTGTGCAAACATCGCGAACCTCTTATTGACGCGTGCGACTGCGAGGCAGAAAGAGATGGCGGTGCGCGCGGCGTTGGGAGCAGGGCAAATCCGAATCGTGAGGCAGTTGTTGAGCGAGAGTCTGCTCCTTTCCATGCTTGGAGGCGCTGTCGGTTTGCTGCTCGCGCGTTTGGGACTGCCTCTGATTCTTACTTTGGCAAGGGACAGCATTCCCCGCGCGGAATTCATATCGCTCGATACGTCGGTGCTGCTCTTCGCGGTGATCGTTGCGGCTATTACCGGTGTTGTTTTCGGGCTAGTGCCCGCATGGCAAGCCAGCCGAGTCGATTTGCAAACCACACTAAGAAAGACGTCGCGTGGCACTATCGCGGGGCGCGCCTGGCTGCGCGAGGGGCTGGTCATCGCTGAGTTTGCCCTGACTTTGGTCCTACTGGTTGGCGCAGGTTTGCTGCTGCGCAGCTTTCAACGCTTGCAGCAGGTCAATCCGGGATTCAGCGGCGAGCGCGTCTTGAGCTTCCGCTTCGATTTGCCTGAGCGAAAGTATTCCGGCGAGGACAAGCGAAGCCATTTCTATCAGGCTCTGCTGGAAAGACTGCGCACCCTCCCGGGTGTCAAATCCGCCGGTGTTGCGTCGCGGATTCCACTTGATGCCACCGACACTTTCCAGAGTCCTTTTCTGATCGAAGGCCGGCCTGCGCCTCCGCCAGCGGAAATGCCCCTGGTGGACCTGTCGGTCGTCAGTCCCGACTACTTTCAAACTGTCAGCATACCGCTGATCCGCGGGCGCTCATTCAACGAAAGCGACAATCGAAGTCATCTGCGAGAAAAGATTTTGTCGCCGGACGCGGGCCAGCGGTGGATGGACGGTCTGAATAAGATCATAGTCGACGAAGAGTTCGCAAAGCGCTACTGGCCCAACGCTGATCCAATTGGCCAGCAAGTCAGACTTCCCTGGGGGCCAAAGGCGCCGGTATGCGAAATAGTTGGCGTTGTTGGGCGAGTCAAGGTGGACCAACTGAGTGAAGCCGGCGGATTCGTGCAGGCCTATCTGTCCTTTCAGCAAGGTCCGCGCGGCGGCATGGCCGTACTGGTGAAGACAACCCTTGAGCCTGAAGCGTTAATGGCCAGCGTGCGACAGGAAGTCCAGGCGCTCGACCCCGAACAGCCCGTCTACAACCTCAATACTCTCTCCGAGATTCGCGATCGATCAATTGCACCGCAGCGTTTGAACCTCGCGCTGTTGGGTAACTTTGCTTTGCTTGCGCTGGTGCTGGCGGCGGTGGGGATCTACGGGGTGCTTTCGCAGTTGGTTTTGCAGCGCACGCAGGAGATTGGCATTCGCCTGGCGTTGGGCGCGCAATTGAGTGAAGTGTTGCTGCTAATCTTGAAAGATGGGATGAAGCTCGCGCTGATCGGAGTAGCAATCGGATTAGCAGCAGCCCTCGCCCTGACGCGAGTGCTCGCGAGTTTCCTGTTCGGAGTTACGCCGACTGACGCTTTGACATTTGCCGGCGTCTCGTCGCTGCTGGTTGTCATAGGGCTGCTTGCCTGTTACATCCCGGCGCGGCGCGCGACAAAAGTCGATCCGTTGGTGGCATTGCGAACCGAATGAAATCATTGCCGATTTCCGATTGCCAATGGTTACATTTCCAATTGCCGATTGTCGATTGCTAATTGTCGATTTTGGAAAGGAGCGCCCAAAGATTTTAGTTCTCTAAACTGAGCCTCAGGCATCGACAAATCGGAAAATTAGAGGAGGTCGGACCCGTGCAAACGCAAAGAGTAAAGGGTACCGCTCAAACCGTTTGGGCGATCGATCCAGCCCACAGCAGTTTGGAGTTCAGCGTCAGGAATTTCTGGTTCACCGTAAAGGGATGCCTGACGGATTTTGAGGGAACGATTGTGCTTGACCAGGCCAACCTCACGCGCTCCTCGGTGCAGGTCAAAATCAAAGCGGCGAGTATAGATACCCGAATTAAGCGTCGCGATGCGCATCTTCGTTCGGCGGACTTCCTGGAGACGGATGTGTATCCGCTCATCCATTTTCAAAGTTCCAAAGTGGAGCGGGGAAAGGATCGGGATACGCTCAGGATTACGGGCTCGCTAAACATCAGAGGGAAAGATCGGGAAATAGTGCTCGACGTCAATGAGGTGGATCGCAGTAGTTCACCTCAGGGAGAAGAGGTCGTCTATTACAGTGCGACGACAGAACTCAACCGCTTTGATTTTGGTGTGAACTATGGGCGGGGAGTCATCGGCCGCACTCTGAAAGTTACGATCAATGTTCAGGCAAGCAGACAACCATAACGTTTGCTGACGGCGGTAATTGACGGAGATAAATCATGGAAACGCTCTGGCAAGACATTCGATACGGTTTGCGTATGTTACTCAAAGCGCCCAGCTTCAGCATCGTCGCAACCATTGCGCTGGCTCTCGGTATTGGCGCGAACACAGCAATCTTTAGCGTGGTGAACGCCGTACTGTTGCGTCCTTTGCCGTTTCCGGATCCGGAACGGCTGATGATGGTTTGGGAAACCAATCAACAGCGGGGGGTGGAACGTGGCTCGGCGTCTTATCCAAACTTTGCTGACTGGCGCGCGCAAAACGGCGTGTTCGAGCACATGGCTGCATTTCACACTAATGACTTCATTTTGACTGGCCGCGGAGACGCCGCTCGGATCCAGGGCGCCGTGGTTAATGCCGATCTGTTTCCTTTATTGCATGTGGCGCCGCTTATCGGACGCCATTTTCGTCCTGAAGAAGATAAGCCGGGTGAGACAGGCCGGGTAGTTCTGCTCAGTCAACAACTATTTCAAAGGCGTTTTAACTCCGATCCCAACGTACTAAACCAGTCGATTGTGCTCGATGGAAGCAATTACACCGTGGTTGGCGTAATGCCTCAGTCATTCACGTTCCCGCTCCAGGGTGAACCGGTCGAATTATGGACCACGGTGGCCATCGATGCTACCGGAAAAGAACCTGCTACCGAACAGCGAGGCGCGCACTTCCTGCATGTGATTGCTCGGCTGAGACCAGACGCCACCCGAGAGAAGGCGCAGGCAGAGATGACGACTATAGCGGCACGGCTCGAACAGCAGTATCCCGACAAGAACCTGCACGCCAGTGTTAATGTAGAACCCGCCCTTAACGCTTTGGTTGGAGACATTCGTCCAGCGCTCCTTATTTTGCTGGGGGCCGTCGGCTGTGTGCTTTTGATAGCGTGTGCGAACGTAGCGAATTTGCTTTTGGCACGCGCCATGACGCGCCATAAAGAGATGGCTATCCGCTCTGCACTCGGAGCCAGTCGCCTGCGTGTTGTGCGTCAGTTGCTTACGGAAAGCGTACTACTCTCGTTGGCGGGGGGTCTCCTGGGGCTGTTCCTCGCAGTTTGGTGGTCCGATCTCCTTGTTACACTCGGCAAGCAGAACATCCCGCGGGCCGTACAAGTCGGACTGGACTGGTGGGTGCTTGGATTTACCCTGACGCTATCAGTTTTGACGGGAGTTCTCTTTGGCTTGGTGCCAGCTCTTCATACGTCAAGAAGTGATCTTAACGAGTCTCTCAAAGAGGGTGGCCGCGGATCGGGAGAAGGTGCACGGCGGAACAGAGTTCGAGGCACTCTAGTGGTCACGGAACTGGCAATCGCAGTCGTCCTGCTAATAGGCGCGGGACTACTGATTCAAAGCCTGTGGCGATTGCGCCAGGTCAATCCTGGATTTAACCCGGAGAATCTGTTGACCTTCAGTGTTGCGCTGCCGGAGACCAGGTATCCCACGGAAAAACAGGCCCGTTTCTATAACGATCTCGTAACTCGGCTGAGGACTTTGCCAGGAGTCCAGTCGGCGAGCACGGTCATTCCTCTGCCGCTTAGCGGCGACCGGTTCAGTATTTCTTTCGAGACGGAGGGTCGCCCGATGGCTAAAGGCGATCTGCCTAGCGCCGACTTTTTTGCGGTTACTCCCGCCTACTTTCGAACAATGGGGATCTCGTTCCTGAAAGGTCGGGATTTCACTGAGCACGATGAGCACAAATCGCCACCCGTAGTAATTGTTAGTGAAGCCTTTGCTCGGAAGTTCTTTCCCAACGAAGATCCAATTGGCAAGCATATCAAACCCGGTATTTCCACCTTTGAAGGCGAGCCTTCAGTGATGCGCGAGATCATCGGCTTAGTGGGAGATGTGAAACACCGTGGTCTGAATACAGAAGTACGGCCCGCGTATTATGTGCCGCAGATGCAACTTCCAATCAACCAGATGACAGTGGTGGTAAAAACAAACAGCGATCCCCATAACCTCATGAATGCAACCACGAGGGAGGTGGGTTCACTGGATAAGGATTTGCCAGTCTTCAGTGTCAAAACCTTTGATGAATACCTCGCGAGTTCGGTAGCAGCCCCTCGTTTCAACGCTACGTTGCTTACAATTTTTGCTGCTGTGGCGCTGGTATTGACGATTGTGGGATTGTACGGCGTGATGAGCTATTCGGTCGCCCAACGCACAAATGAGATTGGCATCCGCATGGCCCTGGGTGCGCCATCCCGCAGCGTGGTGACACTTATCCTTAGCCAGGGACTCAGACTAGTGTTCATTGGTTTGCTAATAGGCTTCGTTGGAGCCTTGGTCCTTACCCGCGTAACCTCGAGTCTACTTTTTGGCATAACGACCAAAGATCCTATTACTTTTGTGGCCGTCGGAATTCTGCTGGGAGTAGTCGCTTTGATGGCTTGTTATATCCCTGCGCGAAGAGCGACGAAACTCGATCCGCTGATTGCGTTGCGCAATGAGTGAAAGCCTTGCCGATTGCCGAAAGCATTGCCGATTAACGATTGCCAATTGCCGATTTTGGCAAGCTCAGTTGATTCCGAAAGTAACGGGAACAGTGAGAAATCGGCAATCGGAAATTGGCAATTGGCAATGGGCATTTGGAAATGTGAAAAATTGGCAATCGGAAATGACATCATGGAAACACTCTACCAGGACATTCGCTATGGCTTTCGCATGTTGCGTAAGAGCCCGGGATTTACGTGCACTGCCCTGCTAACACTGGCATTGGGGGTTGGCGCGAACACTGCGATCTTCAGTGTAGTCAACGCCATCGTCTTTCGACCGCTGCCCTATTCAACACCGCAGCAGTTGGTTGGTATTTGGACGAGGGACTCGAACCGGCCCGGCAGTCAATATCCAGCAGCCTTACCAACCATTCGTGATTGGCAGGAACAGTCGCATGTCTTTACCGGCATTACAGCGTACGCGTTTAATCGCTTTCACGTCTCCGGTAAAGAGGGACCAGACGAAACGCGCGGAGTGTTTGCACCTACAAACTTTTTTCAAGTGATGGGAGTGTCTCCTGTACTTGGTCGGAGCCTGCAGCCGGCTGATGAGCGCGAGCATGTTGTGGTACTCGGTGATGTCCTCTGGAAGCGTCGTTATCACGGCGATCGAAATATTCTCGGCAAAACCATCGACCTCAATGCCGAGGCCTATACGATAATCGGTGTGATGCCCCCCTCGTTTCGTTTTCCAACCCCCGATATCGAGCTCTGGAGCAGTATGGCGCCGATGTATGCTCTAAAACCGAGTGCGTCGATGGGCGACTGGATCAACAGCCGCTCATTACACGGCTATCGTGTGGTAGCGCGCCTAAAAGACGGAGTGTCCACAGAACAGGCGCAGGCTGAGATGAGTATGATTGCTCAACGACTCGCCAGCACTTACCCGGATTCAGATGCGGGGACTGGCGTCGTGCTGGTGCCACTGCGCGAGCAGATGATCGGATCCTATCAAAAATCTCTGGTGGTGCTGTTAGCTGCGGTTGGGTTCATCTTGCTAATTGCCTGCGCGAACGTCGCGAATTTGCTAATGACGCGAACTGCGGCGCGTGATCGAGAGATGGCGATTCGCAGCGCCATGGGAGCGGGGCAGTGGCGGCTGATCCGCCAGTTGCTTACCGAAAGCATTTTGCTTGCGTCGCTGGGAGGATCGATGGGCTTTCTGTTGGCCACCTGGGGCGTTCAAGTCCTGCTTGACCTTACGCCGAAAGACATTCCTCGCCTCGAAGGCGTGAGTGTTGATCGGTGGACGCTTTTATTCACAATCGCAGTCTCGATCGTCACCGGTGTGCTGTTTGGCCTGGCCCCAGTATGGCATGCTCGCAAACTTAGCTTGAACGCCTCTCTGCGCGAAGGCGGGCGTGGTATTGCGGGCCTGCAGCGCGTCAAACGCCTGCGAGGCATTCTGGTTGTAGGTGAGATTGCTTTAGCGGTGATCTTGCTGATTGGTTCGGGCCTGATGCTCAAGAGTTTTGCGCGGCTCACTGATGTTGATCCAGGATTCAATCCAGATCATTTGTTGACAATGGCTGTGGCCATCCAGTTTGCTCATTATCAGGATCCGGCGAAGCAGGTAGCGTTTTTTGATCAGGCGCTGCAGCTAATTCGTTCACTGCCGGGAGTAGTGTCCGCAGGGGCCTGCACCAGTTTGCCACCAGTCTATATTCAGCAGAGCACTGGCTTTAGTATTGATGGTCGTGCCACTGAGAAAGATCGTCAGTCTCCCTCTGCTCTCTACATGCCGGCAACTCCGGGTTATCTCGAAGCACTCGGCTTGCCTCTCTTTCGCGGTCGCACGATCCATGACGCGGACACCGCTGAGGCCCCTGGCACAGTGGTGATCAACAAGACTCTGGCTGACCGCTTCTTCCCGAATGAAGATCCTTTGGGCCATCGGATGACGATTGGCGGCGTGTCGCGAACCGTGGTTGGCGTAATAGGAGATGCAAAGTACCAGGGCCTTGCTGCGGAAGCTGGTCCGCAGGTCTATGTTCCCTTTGCGCAGAGTCCCTTTCCGGGGATGCGCCTCGTCGTACGCACCACAGTTGATCCGTTGAGTCTCGCAGGAGCAGTTAGGACTCAGATTCAGTCAATCGACCGGGAAGAAGGTCCCACGCGGATCGCGCCGATGACTCAACTACTCTCCGAATCGGTGTCGCAGCCACGCTTTAATGCGCTTTTGATCGGACTTTTTGGCGCGCTTGCATTTGTGCTTGCAGCAATCGGGATTTACGGCGTGATCAGCTATGACGTTTCTCAACGGACCAGCGAGTTCGGTATTCGTATGGCCCTGGGCGCCCAGTCGCGCGACGTGCTTAAAATGGTTTTGGCAAAGGGGTTGGCACTCACCCTGGGCGGTCTTCTGGCAGGAATTGCCGGCGCCTTCCTGCTGACGCGTTTTCTGGCGACCCTGCTATTTGAGGTAAAGCCGCACGACCTTGCTACTTATATCGCGGTGACAATCCTGCTGGGCCTGGTGGCGATCACTGCCTGCCTCCTACCCGCACTGCGCGCGACAAAAGTCGATCCACTCGTGGCACTCAGGCACGAATGAAATCATTGCCAATTGCCAATTGCCGATTGCCGATTTTTGGGCTGTTAATCTTGAATGCATAGCAATCACATCAAGGGCGGTTCTTCAATCGGCAATCGGCAATCGGCAATCGGCAATGACTTGGCAATCGGCAATGATCGGGGGTGAAATGTAATGTTGCAAGACTTGCGCTACGGCGCGCGGATGTTGTTGAAGAAACCGGGCTTTACCGTTGCGGCCGTGCTAACGCTGGCGCTCGGTATCGGCGCAAACACGGCCATCTTCACAGTTGTTAATGCGGCTTTACTGCGAGGACTGCCGTACAAGTCGCCCGAAAATCTTTACCATCTATGGGAAACAAGACCGCACAAGGAGTATCCGCAGCGTGAATTTTCCTATCCGGATTTTCAGGACTATCAAAATTCGCCAGCCTCTTTCATGCGACGTTTTCCCGCACTCCTGATTAGCATCTTTGCCGCAGTGGCCCTATTGCTGTCGTGCGTCGGCATTTACGGCGTCGTTTCCTATTCCGTCAGCCAACAAACACAGGACATTGGCGTACGAATGGCGCTTGGCGCGCAGGTCTCAGACATTTTGAGGATGGTATTTAGACAAGGATTTGTGCTGGTGGTGATAGGACTGGCCACTGGCACGGTAACGGCCCTGGCCTTGACACGTTTGTTGGGCAGTGTTCTCTATGAAGTCAGTGCGAGCGACCCGACAACCTTTGGGCTTGTCATTGGCACACTGGCGGTGGTGGCGTTGCTGGCTTGTTACCTGCCGGCACGGAGGGCGACGAAAGTTGATCCGATAGTGGCACTGCGTTATGAGTGAATAACAAAACGAGTTTCCCCTCCCATGCCAAGAATCCTCATTGCAGACGATCAAACCGACGTTCTGGAAGCATTGCGGCTGCTCTTAAAGGCGGAGCATTTCGACATTGAAATAGCCTCCTCTCCCGCCGGCGTGCTCAGGACAATAGAAACAATGGAATTAGATGTAGTTCTGATCGATCTCAATTATGCTCGCGATACTACTTCGGGCAGCGAAGGCCTGGACCTGCTCACAAAGATTCAGGCGGCAAATCCCACTTTACCGGTTGTCGTAATGACCGCCTGGGGTAGCGTCGATTTGGCCGTTGAAGCAATGCTTCGTGGCGCTCGCGATTTCATACAAAAGCCCTGGGACAATGCCCGCCTACTCACCGTTTTGCGCACGCAGGCACAACTTGCGGAAGCGCTGCGGCGTGGAGAGCGGTTGGAGGCGGAAAATCTTGTCCTGCGCGATACGGCCGGAGGCGCCCCGGCAAAACTTCCTCTGCTCATTGCGGAGTCGCCGGCCATGGAAGCAGTCCTGAATCTCGTACGGCGTATTGGGCCAGCCGATGCCAACGTCCTGATTACCGGCGAGAATGGCACGGGCAAAGAGGTGATCGCGCGCACGCTGCATTCACTGTCGTCGAGGGCCAGTCGGCCCCTGGTTCCGGTTAACGCCGGTGCGCTTGCCGAAGGCGTTTTCGAAAGCGAACTCTTCGGCCATGTGCGCGGCGCATTTACCGACGCACGTGTCGATCGCGTAGGAAGGTTCGAGCTTGCTGATAACGGTACATTGTTTCTCGATGAGATCGCCAATATATCTCTCAATCTGCAGGCAAAACTCTTACGGGTGCTGGAAACCGGAGAATTTGAGCGTGTCGGTTCGTCGAAAACTCGAAAGGTGGATGTGCGTGTCTTATCAGCAACGAATGCTGACCTGTCCACAGATGTGGCCCAGGGCAAGTTCAGGCAGGATTTGTTGTTTCGCTTGAACACTGTTGAAGTTCATCTACCACCGTTACGGGATCGACGAGAGGACATTCCGCCGCTGGCTGAACACTTCTTGCGGCAACACAGCGAACGTTATAGACGAGCCATTCATCGCTTTACACCAGAGGCGCTCCAGGCCTTGCGTGAATATTCCTGGCCCGGAAACGTTCGGGAACTGGATCACGTTGTAGAGCGCGCGTTGTTAATGACTTCCGGAGGTGTGATCACTGCGTTTGATCTTGGGTTGCATGCCTCCCGGGAAGCCAAACTTTCTGACCGGCTCGAAGAAATGAGCCTGGAGGAGGTCGAAAGAGTACTAATTCAGAAAGCCCTGGCGCGCTTTGAAGGTAGTGCTAATCGCACTGCAGAAGCGCTGGGCCTCAGCCGCAGCGCCCTCTACCGCCGGCTGCAGAAATATGGGTTGTCGTGACTGGTAATGTCCGACAAACTTCAGTTTGTCGCGCTATTTTAAAGACCACAATGATTTAGAGTAGCGACAAACTGAAGTTTGTCGGACAACGGTATGGGTTATCATAACAGTGTGACCGCGCCTCATCCGACAAAGCCTGGTTCTTCATTCTCAGCTCTCGATCCATCATTAAAAGGCGGGGGCCGTCTGAATTTTGAGCGCCGCATCATATTTCTGTCGTTGGCCTCTGGTTTTCCGGCTGTGGCCGCGTGCATTCTTCTTCTCTGGGTGACCGATTTTAGCTTCCGCACACAATTGACCGTAGATCTCACGGTGGTGCTGGTCTGGATTGGTGTTTCTTTTAACCTGCGCCAGCGAGTAATTCGCCCGTTGCAAACTCTGTCCAATATTCTGGCAGCAGTTCGAGAAGGAGATTTCTCTATACGCGGACGTCGAGCAACCAGTGGTGATGCCCTCGGCGAGGTGATGCTCGAAGTCAACGAACTGGGACAGACGCTGCGGGAACAACGATTGGGCGCGCTCGAGGCTACGGCTTTGTTGCGCACAGTAATGGCAGAAATCGATCTGGCAGTCTTTGCCTTTGATGGCCAACAGCATTTGCGGCTGGTGAATCGCGCCGGTGAGAAGTTGCTGGCCCAACCGGCAGCACGTTTACTTGGCCGTAGTGGCGAAGAACTTGGACTCGCTGCCTGTCTGGAAGGACGGAATGGCGAAGCACCTGACACCATGCAATTGGTCTTTCCCGGAGGAGTAGGGCGCTGGAGAGTGAGACAGAGCACTTTTCGTGAGGGCGGTAGAAAGCATCAGTTGCTCGTACTCACGGATTTAAGTCAGACATTACGCGAGGAAGAACGTAGCGCTTGGCAGAGGTTGGTCCGCGTCCTGGGCCACGAACTTAACAATTCACTTGCTCCCATAAAGTCTGTCGCAGGCAGTCTTGCGGATCTGCTGGGACGTGAGCAACGGCCGGCGGATTGGGAAGAGGATATGCAACGCGGTCTGGAGGTGATCTCGTCGCGTGCCGAGTCACTTGCCCGCTTTATAGAATCTTATTCAAAGCTCGCTCGGCTACCTCAGCCACGATTCGAGCCTTTGGGAATTGGCAATCTGGTGCAACGAGTCGCAAGCCTCGAAACTCGGTTGCCGGTGAAGGTGGTCTCGGGTCCCGATACTTTGGTGCGTGGCGACAGCGCGCAACTTGAACAACTGCTGATCAACCTGTTGCGAAATGCAGTTGATGCTTCACTCGAAACGGGTGGCCAGGTGGAGGTTGGCTGGCGGCGGAGCAATGGTCAGATGGAATTATGGATCAGCGATGAAGGACCAGGATTGGCCAACACGGCAAATCTCTTTGTTCCCTTTTTCACCACGAAAACTAACGGCACAGGGATTGGCCTGGTGCTGTCGCGACAGATAGCCGAAGCCCATGGTGGCACGCTTTCGCTGGACAACCGCCCGCAGACTCGCGGATGTGAAGCCCGATTAAGACTGCCGCTGTAGTGCTCATGCAAGCGGTGTGATGGCCAACGCACTGCAGAACCGAGCGCGGTAGCGCCGGGTAGCACTCACGCAACGCGACTCCTGAGCGATCACTACAGAACTCCCGGGCGGTAGAGACCCTCAGAAAACTACCGCGCTCGTTCTGTAGTTACTGCTCGGTGCTTTTGAGGAATCACACACTGGAGATTACATTACCAATCTCCGCGAGGTGATGATCTCATGACGCTGAAGTAGGACTCTTACACTCTCTCCTTAACGAACAGAGCTATCCGAGCAACTAACAAATCTAGAAGATAAATCTGAATCCGAACCGCACTTGACGAGGCAGTTGGCGTGTCAGCGGATGATTATAGCGCGCATCTCTGGCTATGCTGCCGTTGGCCAGTCCCGCCAGAATTTGACTGGTTAAGCCCCCGCTGAACACGGCACGGAAAGTGTTGAGTTCTGCAATTCCCGCGGTGGCGCCAGTGATACCAAACTTGCCAGCTGTCAGGGAATCCTGGGAGATCTGAGTCCAGACGCTGGTTACGTTGTTCTCATTGAAGGCATTCGCGAGATTAATGTCCAGCTTAAGCGCCATCCGCCCGTCATTCCCAAACTTGTAAGTGTGACTTAACTGAACATCGGTCTGGGTAAACACCGGAGTCCGACCGAGGTCACCGCGCGTGGTCAGGAAGGTGAATGCGCCATAGAGCTGCACACGAGTTGATAAGGGCGTACCGCTTAGTCCTAAGAAGGAGGCGGACAACTCTGTGCTGTTGTGACCTGAGCTCTCGAGTTCGCGGCCAAAGAGATTTTTCCAATCAAAAGTGTAGGCGCCAAACGCCTTGAAGGCATGTGGACGATCAGTGGCCAGGCGCCCATTATCAGGTTGTCCATTCGCATTAAAGCCAAGGAATGGCAGATCGAAAAAGCGGTTTACGTTGGGACTGGAGCGTCCCACACCGAGCGCATCAGGCTCATCGGAACTAGCCAGCCCAGAGTAATTACCTGTGAGACGGCTAAAAGTGTAGCTGGCATTAAGGTAGTAGTTCTTTGCATAGCGCTTATCAAGCCGCAGTTCCATTGCGTTGTACTGGCGTGCGGCCAGCGGCGATGGCAGCAAGCCGGAGGCAAACGAGTTCGCCACGAGTCCCATCCCGGGATTGGCGATAAAGAAGTTTTCATTGCCCGCGGCGTCGATGAACCCCACGTCTTCAATTGTGCGATCAAGTTTTTTATGAGTGAAGCGACCGCTGAAAACAAGCTCCCTGCTAAGTCCGTACTCGCTACCTACGGTAAATTCAGTCTGGCGTGCCGCTTTCAGATTTGGATCAACTCGATTGTCGCTGGGACTATTTGAGGGCACGCGGAAATCAAGTGGGCCAACGAGCGTGTGTGCCAGAACGTACGCTCTCGTGTAGGTCGTGTAGTTTGGATCGGCGAGCGGAAAGAAATAGCGAAGCAGCTTGTCGCCACCAAATGAACCGCGAGGCAACTGATACTTGAAGCGGTCGTAGAAGCGTCCAAAGCTGGCAAAGACTTTCATCTTCCCATCGCCAAAGACGTCAAAGGCAACACCCAGTCGCGGAGCGATCTTGTCACCCCAACCGAATTTTATTGCCTGGCCATTCGCTGCAAAGGAGGGTACGTTTTCATTTTCAAGCCGAACGCCGAGATTGAGCGTAAGCCGCGGAAGGGGCTGCCAGCTATCCTGCGCGTAAACCGAACTATTGGTGCTGCCAGCCAATCCGACGGTGCCAAAATCCTGCAGATAACCATAGCCGAAAGATGCACATGGACCAGTGGGACAAATCCCGGGACCAATGCCGCGATCGCTCTGACCCCAAAAAAGTCTTACTTCACCAATGCCGAAGTAACCCTGGTCCACATCGTTTGCGAGTTTGTTTAGCTGGTAGCCGAATTTGAAATTATGTCGACCCGCGAAACTATCCACCAAATAACTCATATCGCCGTCTACGGTTTTACGAATCGATATGTCTTTCAAGGTAGTAGTGATGTCTGAAGTGCTATTGAAACCTGAAGCGCACGGGTTTACTGCCGGAACGCCGGCAGGGCTGCCGCCACCGATACAGCGAATTCTGGGACCCGCCGGAACACCGTACGAACTATCTTTTTCATTGAGATAGTTGCGGCCGGCGCGAAGACTGAACACCATCCTGGAGGTTGGGGTCCAGACAGCACTGCCTGTGAAGTTGTTCGCCGCCACGCGACCACCTAACTGGCTAAAGTCGTTAGACGGAGGTGCGGACGTAGTATACGAAGGGATCTGGCCATGTTCGCGTTGCGGACTGTAAGTGAAAGTGCCGCTTAAGCGAAGATTGTTTGTGACTGTTGCATCCAGACGGGCAAATTCATAATCGTTGCGCAGGTTTCTGACGTAGCGAACGGACTGTCCATTAGGAAATAGAAAATCCCGCTTTGTGTGATAGAACTGCGGAGCGCCACTGACAAGAAACCACAGTCGATTTTTCAAAATTGGTCCACTCACGGTAATACTGGGAAAGGTATTCAGAAAACTATCCCCGGGGGGATTTATATAACTGAGCACCTGAGAGCTGCTGCCCTGTATCAGAGGATTAGCTTGCACTTGCGGATCAGAGTTGTTGACCTTGCCGGTAAGAGTTTGCCGGGCATTGAGATTATTGGTCTCAAATTGCATTCCAAACTCGCCGTGGAAATCATTGCCACCGCTCTTGGTAACTACGTTAATCACACCTCCAGTGGCGCCACCATATTCGGCATCGAATCCACTGGATTTAACTTGTACTTCTTGCACGAATTGAAATGGGACATTGTTAGTATCGCGTAACTGACCAGTGCGGAAGTTCGTCACTTCCGAGCCGTCAATGACAAAGGTATTTTCGGCGCCGCTTGAACCGTCAATCTGAAAGCCCCGGCTGAGCGGCTCGCTGCGAGTGGCTCCGGAGACCTTCAGCACGCTGTCTATTCTTGTGCCTTTAGGAAGGAGATCGATTACATCGGACGTAATGTTGGTTTGAATCCTGTTGGAAGTGGTATCAATTGGGGCTACGTCAGCTGAAGAAACGGTAACATTTGCCGAAATACCGCCAGCCTGAAGCAAGACGTCATGGATTGTGGCCTTCCCCAGAGTAACTTCGAGATCTGCGCTTTTCTCGCTGACGAAGTTGCTCGAGTTGATAGTTACCAGATACCGGCCCGGTGGTACTTGCAGAATACGGTAGAACCCTTCAGCATCTGTGCTTACGGTGCGGCTGAAAGCATTCCCCTCAACCAACACTGAGGCCCCGCCAATTCGTCCTCCTTGTGCATCGGTCACTGTTCCTTCAATTCTGCCTGTGGTCTCTTGTCCATATGCAATCGCCATAAAAGAAAGCACAACCACCAGCATGCCTGAGACGCTCTTAAGCTTCATGTTTTCTCCTTATCTGATTTCAAAGGGATCTGATCCTGAGTGAGACCAAGGAACGTTCGCATGACTCGAGTGGTCGAGTACGCAGCTATTTTCCTTTCCTGGTAAGCAACAGCGAGCTTTCCAACGCAAATGGGCAGCGACCAGCAACAACAAACCGCCTCAAATACCAATCGGACTTTCGAAAATACGAAATTCTGGAATATCTGAGGCAGGCCTCACTCATCACAGTTTGAAAATGCAATGAGCATGCCGACGGGAGGTCTCTGGTCCATAGGCTCCGCTTTAATCCAGGAATGATCCAGTTGAGAGGAACACAAAGGAGAAGAAACTTGCGCTATTTGGATCGTTGCGAAGGAAATACTTGCGACTTCTGGATATCAACCGCACTAACCGATAAATGTATTTCCATTTTTTTAGAATGGTGGAGGTTCACTCGCAGGCAAATGAGTCGCGGCCGGACAAATTTTGTATCGGTGGTCCACGCATGCGACGAAGCCGGGCCAGTTATCTCGTAGCTGGAGAACCACGGGTTCGAGGTGGAATCTACCCTGTTCCCCCTTTCCTCCCTGTGTCCCTTTTCACCCGCCGGGCCGTTTCGTCACCTTCCTGGGCCGCCTCATCACAAGAGGATACCCGAAAATTGCCGCCAACCCGACAAGGTGATAGTTTAACGATAGCCTGCTTCGGATGTTGTCATCCCTTGCCGCTGAAATCGCCGCTCAAAACCGATTGGCTCAATGAAAGATTTGCTAAGAAGATCGGCTCATAGAGAGATGAGAAGCCCGGGCGAAGCAAGCCTTCATTCCCTGAGCGAGTGTCGAACGATATTTCATGCTTGACGAGATCAATGAGAGACAGGAACTAAATCCCGTCCCAACCCGGTGGTGGCAGCGAACCTGGGCGCATTGGCTGATCATTTGGGCCATCGGGACGTTTGTCGGCCTTGTCTTCACTCTACAATACTATTTCACGTCATTTCGCTCTGAGCGTCCCGTACCTTTTGTTGACTCGGCCTACATGCAGATGAGTTGGAGCTATCTTTGGGCCCTGGCAACACCCATTGTGCTCTGGACAGCTGCCCGTCTGCCTTTGGAGCGCCGCAATTGGGTGCGTATGACGTTGCTCCACGTGCCAGTAAGCGTTTTACTCAGCGTTACCTTAACAGCTATTGGCCATGTTGTTCTGTGGGTTAACTACGGCTGGAGAATGGGGAAGCCATTTTCCTGGGAAAGACTCGCCAGGTTCGTTGTGGCGAACTTTAGCGAAGGGATCGGAATTTACCTGTTGATCGTGCTCTCTTATTACGCGTTCAACTACTATCAACGCTATCGCCGGGGTGAATTGAAGACTTTGCAACTGGAGGCGCAACTCTCACAAGCCCAGTTGCAGGCCCTTAAGATGCAACTTCATCCTCATTTTCTGTTTAATACCCTCCACTCAATTTCTGCGCTCCTCAACAAAGACACCGACGCAGCGCGAAAGATGATTACTCGTCTAGGAGATTTTCTTCGTCTCACATTGGAAAACTCCGGAACCCAGGAAGTGACCCTGCAGCAGGAGTTGGAATTCCTTAAATGTTATCTCGAGATTGAAAGGATCCGATATCAGGATCGACTGGTGACGCGGATGGACGTTTCTCCGCAGGTTCTTGACGCCAGGGTTCCCAATCTGATCCTCCAACCGATTGTGGAGAATGCAATTCGTCATGGCATTGCCACTCATTCCGGTGAGGGAATCATTCAAATCCAGGCGAAACCTCACCATGATAGGCTGCGTATTCAAGTACGAGACAACGGTCCCGGGTTGCTGACACATCGGACTTCCGAGAATTTCTTCAAGAAGGGCCTGGGGCTGGCAAATACCGAAAGCAGACTCGAACGATTGTACGGCAGGGCACATCTTCTCGAACTCGCTAATGATCCTGCTGGCGGCTTGATTGTAACGCTGGAGATTCCTTTCATTACAAACGGGGCTCCGGCGATACACTCATAAAACTAGTCGGTTTCGCTGTTATTCGCATCCGAATAGCTGAAGGTTTTTGTCAGAAAACGTCTCCCTGTGGTGTAACAACAACAGCATCTCCCCACGCCACGTAGTCTGTCCGTTAAATCAAGGTAAACATGATGACTGAGTCTCCCCTCATCCGTGTGCTATTAGTGGATGATGAGCCTTTGGCGCGTGAGATGTTGCGTGAAATGCTCCAGCCCGATCCAGAAGTTCAGATCGTTGGCGAGTGTACAAACGGCCGTGAGGCGGCAGAGGCCATACGTGTTCTCTCACCTGATCTGTTGTTTTTGGACGTACAGATGCCCGAGGTTGGCGGGTTTGAGTTGCTTGAGACATTGGGTACAGGAAACATGCCTCACGTGATCTTTGTTACCGCTTACGACAACTATGCAGTGCGCGCATTTGAGGTACATGCCCTGGATTATCTCCTGAAGCCATTTGACCGTGAGCGCTTCGAAATCTCCTGGAAACGCGCCAAGTCTCAGATAAAACGCGACAAGAATGGAGTGGATCAGCGGATCCTGGCCTTGCTGGAAGATCTAAAGGCCGGCAGCAAGTATCTGGAACGGTTGGTTATCAAATCTGCTGGTCGAATCTATTTTCTTGAAACCAACGATATAGACTGGATTGAGGCCGAAGGAAATTATGTCTCCGTCCATAGTGGCAAGAAGGCTCATCTCCTGCGCGAAACAATCTCGAGTCTGGAAACGCAACTGGATCCTAAGAAATTCCTTCGCATTCATCGATCCTCGATCGTGCGCATCGATCGGATTCAGGAATTGCAGCCATGGTTTCATGGAGAGTTTCGAGTGATATTGCAAAATGGCACCCAGCTCACTCTTTCTCGAAATTATCGCGAGAAGTTGCAGGAAGCACTCGGGAAGCTCCCTTAAAAAAGGGAAAAAGGGGAAAGGGGAGCGCGGAAAATTGGCCGCTACTGGCGTAATTCGAGCTTGAATGCTAAACCAGTTGAGCGGTAGTGGCCCCTTTTCTCTGTTACCCCTGTCCCCCTCTTCCCCTTTTCCCCTATTCCCCATTCCCCTTTTCCCCTGTTCCCCTATTCCCCTTTTCCCCTATTTCCCTTTTCCCCTTTTCCCCCCGCTGCAAGCCTGCTGATCACAACTCAGTGCCTTTCCGTCACAAAACCCCGCTGTCAGTGAAAAGCTTTTCGTATAAGTTCGCGTGTCATATCCGGGTAATTGAAGAGTGCACTAACTAGTCGCATTTTTCGATCGAGGTTTTCATTAACTTCTTCGCGTTGCTCACGTCCCAGTGCTCGAACCCCAGCGAGCTGACAGGACCCGGAAGATACTCCTAACTCTTGTTGACAGGAGGCACTCCCATGAGGCTGCGCGAATTTGTACTTTTGTCGGCACTGTTGCCGCCAACGCTATGTACTGTTAAGGCTATGCCAGAAACAAGGACCAACGACGAATTAAGGTCACCGGCGATCTCCGAGACAGCGTCTGGTGGAACTAACCGTGAAAGCGCCACCACTTCGCTGCCTATGCCGCCCTCCCAACTAATGATTAAGGACAAAGCCCTCAGTTCGGCCTATTACGACACGCTCAGTATTCTGCTAGACGGCAATAAGTGCAGCGACTTCTTTGGTGGCTCGGCCGGCGCGGTCGAGGTCTTTAACAAGCTGATGGAAAACATTGTCACAGATCACGTTCGCGAAAGCGTTGGTATGCGAATGTTTGGTCATTCGACTAATGTGCTCAATACTCAGACAAAGATGAGGTACAGGCTGTTTGAAAAAGTGGCGATCAACAGTAATGGACCTTTCTATCGTCAGAAAATGGGCCCTGCCTCCCCAAACATCCCGCGCATGGGCACCTTCCGGCCGAACTCGAGAGAAGTTCGTGTTTTGATGTTCTTGCATGAATTGGGCCACTTGATGAAAGGGCGCGATGGTAACTGGCTGCTTTCCGACGACGGCCACGATGATGCATTAAGCAGTAGCAATTCCGGTCAGATCGAAACGGTTTGCGGAAACCAGATCAGAGAAACAACCAGGAGCGAACCAGGATCTGAGTTGATCAAAAAGCGAAGGTCTGAGGGTCTGCTCGCCGCGCACGGCGTGAAGTCAGCTACTCAGAATTAGAATTATCAGATTCGTGGGCCAGAGTTGGTCCACGCCTTTTTTAAGGAGATGTAGAAATGGAATCCGTAGCATGGGAAAACGCAGAGATGGAGATCATCAGTTCCCCCACCTCGAGCGATGACTCAGCCCCACGCGTGGGTCGAATTGGAACTTTGAAGGAGTTGGCGCTCCGGCTTCTGCGCGAGGTGCAATCAATTAGTGAAGTTCCCACGCTGAATGTTCACAGTGGTCTCGACTTTTATGCTGAGGTTCATCGTTTTGAAATTGAGCTTATCAGAGGGGCGTTGTTGCATACGGGAGGTCACCAGGGACGAGCAGCGCGATTGCTCAATTTGAAGGTAACCACGCTGAACTCGAAAATTAAACATTACGATATAGATCCGGCCGGCTTTACCTTGGGTTATCGGCCGGCAGACCCTGGAGAACTGGAACATCAACCCGCTTAGATGCAGCGTTCGCCTTTCCCATTTTTAACTTGCAGCTTTCAGGCTGGGGTCAGTTTCAGACAATTCATGGTTCGGTGTCTCGTGCCCCGGCAGGACAAAACCACGCCCCATTAACGAGGCCAGAATTCGCTCCGCGTTCACTTCGGCTGAATAGCTGACTGTATCAATAACAAGTTCCGGATGAAGTGGTGGCTCGTACGGATCGTCGACTCCAGTAAAGTGCTTAATCTTTCCTTCTCGGGCTTGCCTATACATTCCTTTTGTATCCCGAGCTTCGCACACCTCGATGGGTGTATCTACAAAAATCTCAATAAATTGATCGCGTCCAAACATTGAACGACATTCATTACGGGTTGCTCGATACGGACTCACAGCAGCACAGATAACCCCGCCGCCATGTCGCACGATTTCCCCTGCAACATAGCCGATGCGACGGATGTTGGTATCACGATCTTCTTTGCTGAAGCCGAGACCCTTTGATAGATGAGTGCGGACCACATCTCCATCAAGCGCTGTAACCTGTCGGCCATGTTCGAGTAGCTTAATTATGAGTATTTCGGCAGTTGTGGATTTCCCGGAGCCGCTCAATCCCGTGAACCAAAGACAGAAGCCCTGCTGATGTCGGGGCGGATGTGCCTGCGCCAGAATCGAAGCTACTTCGGGACGCGTAAACCAGCGGGGCAATGATCGTCCTCTTTGTAAATAACTCTCCCGCACTTCTGTTCCTGAAATGGAAGCTGTCTGTTTGCCCTCTGGTATCTGTGAGACTTCTTCATAACGATCTTCTTCAGGTATATAGAGCAATTCTGAAAAGGGTACCGGCCGGACGCCGATCTCCGGGACGTATTGGGAGACGAGTTCCTGTGCATCGTAAGGTCCATAGAAGGGACGGTCCTGTGAGTCTTTGCCTGGACTCGCATGATCCCTGCCTATGATCAGATGGTTCGCGCCAAAATTTCGGCGCAGGATCGCATGCCACAACGCTTCACGAGGACCTGCCATACGCATTGCCAGAGGAAGCAGTGCCAGCAGCATGCGGCGCGGATCGTAATAGCGATCGGCCAGCACTTTATAAGAGCGAACACGTGTGTAATGGTCGATGTCACCCGGTTTGGTCATCCCAACTACCGGATGCAGCAAGAGTGAACCATCAACAGTCTCAGCCGCTCGCGCCGTTAATTCTTCATGTGCCCGATGTAGAGGATTTCGCGTCTGAAAGGCAACAACGTTAGGTCGCCCGAGGGCATTCAACCGAATGCGTACCTCTGCCGGAGTGAGACGCAGGTTACGAAAATCATAATAATGAGGTAGTTGCAGCACACGTAAGCTGCCGGATACGCAAAGATCTTCCCAGGCATTCATTTCGGCAACAAGGGGATGTCTCACGTCATTCGTGCCATAGGCCAAACGAGCCTCGCGCTCCCGGTCCCATTCATAAATTTCTTCTACTCGCATGATTGCCAGAAGATTATTGAATTGGTCCGCCAGGGCGACCTGCTCATCAAGCCGGAACCCCATCCCGCGAGAAACCGTTAAAGTTATCGGGAGAGGGAAAAGTCTGCCGTCAGCAAGTCGCATCTCCTCGATTACGCGCTCGTAATCGGACTGTCCAAGAAAGCGATCAACTGGCGAAAAGCCACCAACAGCCAACAGTTCCAGATCGCAAATATTTCTGGCGGTAAGTTGAAGTCGTGGCAGTGTACGCGCATATGCGAGCAAGTCCTCACGCTCGTCAGGGGCGACCAGCAGGTCGATTAAGCGGCCGCCATAAGGTTCAATCAGGATATCTTTAGGTTTGTTCAGTTCCATTAGTTACGTTTCCACAAAACATAAAGAAATGAGTAGTCTTGCTGGACCACGGCTTTAAAATTGTTGTCGCCAGCAAATTCAAGAGTAACTCCGCTGGCCCAATGACTCGAAACATTCTCTTATACAAACTCAGGAGCGAAGCTGCAAATCAATACGTCCTGTGAGGAAGGTTGGTGATCACCAGAAACTTAGGTTAATCTAACCTCTTCAATCGTACTGCTAGAGAATTCCTGTCGATCTCATAAAGAGCAGAATTTAGAGAGTCTTTATGGCAGAAAATTCTACCGCCATTACTGATGAAATTGCGCCTGGATCGGCTCTCGCGAGTGAGACGTCGTCGGGTAGTGCTTCAGATGGATTCTGGGATTCAATTCGGGAAGCACTGCGGGGTAGTCATCGAGACTTCACGACCGGCCCGATTGGTCGATCTCTCCTCATTCTCGCCATTCCCATGGTCTTGGAAATGTGCATGGAAAGTGTCTTCGCAGTGGTAGACATGTTTTGGGTTTCCCATTTGGGTACCGATGCAATGGCCACGGTGGGAATAACTGAATCGATGTTGACCTTAATGTACGCTGTGGCCATCGGCCTGGGCATTGGTGCTACCGCAATGGTTGCTCGCCGTATTGGAGAAGGCAATCCCGAAGGTGCTGCCCGCGCAGCGGTACAAGCGATTGCGGTGGGAATAATCGTCTCTCTGTTGTTTGCAGTCATCGGCGTCTCCTTTTCCGGCAAACTACTGGCAGTAATGGGCGGCTCACCTGGCGTTGTGAGCCAGGGTGCAGGATTCACTAAGGTAATGTTCGCAGGTAATGCGTCAATACTATTGCTCTTTCTTATCAATGCAATATTTCGTGGCGCTGGTGATGCCGCCATAGCGATGCGCGTACTGTGGCTGGCCAACAGTATTAACATTCTCTTAGGACCATGTCTTATTTTTGGTCTGGGTCCCTTTCCCAAGCTTGGGGTCGTAGGCGCAGCCGTGGCTACTACTATCGGCCGAAGTACTGGCGTGATCTATGCTTTCAGTAGATTGATTCGGGCTGGTGGGCGATTCGATATTCTGAAACGACATTTAAAACTGGAGCCGGCTATCATGTTGCGATTAATCCGGCTTTCAGCCACAGGCACATTCCAGGTTTTTATCGGTATGGCCAGTTGGATTGGTCTGATGAGAATTGTCTCGAGCTTTGGTAGTGATGCGGTGGCTGGTTATGTCGCCGGAATACGTGTGATTCTGTTCGCCCTTTTACCGTCCTTCGGAATGTCAAACGCGGCCGCAACTATGGTAGGACAAGCTCTAGGGGCCAAGAAGCCCGATCGAGCGGAGCAGGCGGTGTGGAAAGCTGGATTCTATAGCATGATATTCCTTGGAATAGTGGGGCTTGTTTTTGTCCTCTTCGCAAGGCAAATCATCAGCCTGTATGGCTCAGACCCGAAAGTTATACCTTACGGGGCCGACTGTTTGCGAATAGTGGCGTACGGATTCTTGTTTTACGCCTATGGTATGGTGCTAACTCAGTCTTTTAATGGCGCCGGTGATACACGCACTCCGACTGTAATCAATCTATTTGTGTTCTGGCTCTGGGAATTGCCCTTGGGATACGTTCTGGCGATAGTGTTTGGATTAGGTCCGCGAGGTGTCTTCATCGCCATTACTGTAGCCTTTTCTACGCTAGCCCTAGTAAGCGGCCTTCTCTTTCGCCGCGGCCGCTGGAAAACGCGAGTCGTTTAGCTAGAGCAAGCGTTGAGTCTGTCGCAACGACTTGATCCAATCTAAAGTAAGATCTTGGAACACTCCTGTTGGGGTTTGCTACGCTGCCTTAGTTAGGTCTCTTCTAAATAAGCTGTTCTTGGAAGCCATTTATATCCTGTTCAATCGAAACCCTTTCCTGAGCAAAACATAACAAGGAAATAATCGGTTTAGGCTTGTGGGTTGGATTTCGGCATTACGTCGCGCCTGGAAAGTCTGCACTGTTCCATCAACTGCTAGTCTTCCTGGCGCGGCATCTCTCTTGCTTCAAATCACCTCAAGCGACATAGCTCGAACAAGATGGATGACAGTATGGACGAGAAGATGCTGCCAAAAGAGAAAGGCGCCGAGAAGGTAGTCGGTCCAAACAAGCTTGGGAGAAATTAACATGGCTAAGAAACTAGAAGGAAAGAAGGTTGCGATTCTGGTGGCAGATGGGTTTGAGCAAGTTGAATTGACGGAGCCCAAAAAAGCACTTGAGGAAGCGGGCGCACAAACTGAAATTGTCTCGCCCGTCAGGAACGAAGTGCAGGGATGGAAGCATGACGAAAAAGCTGACGGGTTTCGCGTTGACGTGCCACTTGAGAGAGCCCGTTCAGATGACTATGATGCGCTGCTCTTACCCGGCGGAGTTAAGAATCCCGATCATTTGCGAATGCAGAGTAAGGCTGTCGATTTTGTCAAAGGCTTTTTCACTGCCGGAAAGCCTGTAGCAGCAATCTGTCATGGTCCATGGACACTTATTGAAGCCGATGCCGTGCGCGGTAAGAAGATAACTTCCTGGCCGTCACTGAAAACGGACCTCACAAACGCTGGTGCTCAATGGGTCGATCAGGAAGTGGTTACGGACAGTGGTTTGGTAACAAGCCGCAAACCTGATGATATTCCGGCATTCAATAGGAAGATGGTGGAGGAATTTGCCGAAGGAAAGCACCCCCAGACCAAGACTGCGAGTATGGGCTAGGTGAGCCAGACGCAGGTGCAGGTGGCAGGTGGCAGGAGGCGCAGACGGCAGAACGCAAGAGCAGACCTTCTGCCACCTGCTCCTGCCTCCTTTGCAGCATGCAACGTTGCTGCAACAGTGTGGCTATTTGATGATGGTTTAATCTGCGGGCAAACAGGGAGAAGGATAACAGCGTCGTATTTTTTGGAATAACCTTTCACAATCCCTTCTCGCGCTCTCCGCAGATTTTCAGTTTAAGTTTTCAGTTTTTAGTTAGAGATGGTTCTATTGATTTGGATTAAAGGGGGTAAGCAATGAGAGGCATAAAGTTTTGGCCACACCTGACTATATTTGCGATCGTATGTGCATTAGTTGCCGGAACGGCGACTGCTTTGTGGGTAAGATACGAACAGAAGGCAAAAGCGGAAAGCGTTCCATCCGCCGCCCGCCTGCAACGCGTTGAGGGAGAGGTCGGAATCAATCATAGCCTTGCGGATGAGGCCTCGAATTCGCAATGGGAAGCGGCCACTACAAATACCCCCATTTCTGTGGGAGATCGCTTGTACACACGGGAGAACGCGCGCACAGCGATCGCCTTTACCGGGCGGAATTTTGCCAGGCTCGATCCCAATTCTTCACTAGATCTTTTGTCGTTATCGACAGGGAGAACTCAAGTTGCTTTGCGTGATGGTTCTGCACTTTTTGACGTAGCTTCGCTCAATTCGGGTGAACTGTTCGAAGTGGCCACACCTTGTGGCGCCATCGACCTCAATCAGCCTGGACTCTATCAAATCGGGATCGATAACCATGGGAATGCCACAGCTACGGCCTTCAGCGGTGTGGCCCAGATCGTGGGCGAAAGGGGCACCGGTAAAATTGAGAAGGGTGAAAGCCTTACGGTCCCGTGCCAGGCTGGGTCTCAAGCGGTGGTGTCGCGGGTTGAGCCTAGTTATGCCGGTATTCTGATAGACGACTACTACAGCTACCGTTATCCGCGTCTGTATGATCACAGATATCGCGATTACGATGTCTATTTGAATGATCCGGATTATTATGATCCGTATCGCCGCTACGCTAGTTATCAGTACGTCTCCGAGTACATACCGGGCCTTGATGATCTCGATTACTATGGGAATTGGGAGTATCTGGACAACTATGGCTACTGTTGGCATCCCACAGTCGACTATGGCTGGGCGCCCTACCAGTCGGGCTACTGGACCACAGACTATCTCTTTGGGCCAACCTGGGTATCGTATGAACCGTGGGGCTATGCACCGTATCACTACGGCCGCTGGTCGTACTTTTCAGATCGCTGGTACTGGGTCCCTGAAAGGGTAGACACGGTCCCGGCCTACTCGCCAGCTCTGGTCGCTTTTATTCCTTTGACCCAGGCGGATGCGATCGGGTGGGTTCCACTGGGTCCCGGAGATTCTTATGTGCCCAGATATTATGGACCAAACTGGCAGGTCCACCTTTTAGGCAGACCAGGCCGTCAACAGTTTGTAAATCTCGGTGTGCCCAACGCAGTAACATTGGTGCAAACGCGAAATTTTGATCAAGTCATAGACCGAAGAACCATTTTACGAACTGACCCCAAAATGCTTGCCGGTGTTCACCCGGTAACTGAGCCACTTGCAGTCGAGAGTTTGCGCCAGACTACTCTGAGAACTTCTGAGGTGCGGCGCCGGATTGATGTACCACCATCGGTCGTACAACATCTCTCGAATACTCGGGTCATCACCAGCAGAGCGCCGATTGCGGCCGCTTTTAGGAACGATCTCACTCAACGCTTGCGAGTGGACGCGGCTTCCGCGAGGAGTAGAGAGCAACAGTTACAAGTAAGGGATAATCGACAAACCGCGGTTTCACGCTACACGAACCCGGCGGCAGCAGGCCGTGCTGCGGCTCCGTCCTCCATTGCAGCTGAACAGGCCCGAGAGCGACAAATGGCAGCTTTGGCAGCACAGTCCGCCAGAGGAGATCGAAACGCTCGGCGCCAGATGCAGCAACTGGAGCGGGAGCAACGTCAGGCAGGACGACTTCAACCACAAGTCGAGCGAAGCCAAAATCAATCGGCTCGGGGTGAACGCGTGGGCCAGCAGGCCCAAAGACAAATAGAGGCTTCGCCGCAGCGTTCGAGGGCGCAGGTGAACGAAGGAAGGCCTTATGTACAGTCGCGCCGGCAGCAAGCACCGACAATAGTCAGATCGCCAGGCGGTCAACAGAGTGAGATTCGACGGGGACAACAACGTGGTGCACGGGCAGCTGAAGGTTTGAGACCACAATTCACCCCCATCCGGCCCACATCGCCGACAACTCCTCGTAGCGAGCGTCCGCAAGTGGAGCGGCGCCAACAACGTCCAGCGCAGATTCCGCAACGGCCGAGTCCGCCTGCGGCCCGCGTGATACAAAATCAGTCTCCCGGCCGTCAGCAGCAACAAATGCCACAGCAACAAATGAATCGCCGGCCTGTGGCTCCGCCAGCCCCACCAGCCGCGCAAAGCCAGCGGGTGCAAAGGGCAGCACAGCCACAAGCTCCACAGGGGCAGCCTGCGGCCGCTCAGCCGTCCGGCGGCCACGGAAAGGGTAAAGGTCGGCCATAACGAGTTTTACCCCGGTCTTGGAAACGCCGTCGGAAAAAGAAGTCTGCGCGTTCTCTGCGCCCTCAGCGTCTCTTCGGTGAGATGTTTTTGCACGAAAATTCACTACAGAGACGCCGAGTTCGCAGAGATTACGCGGAGAGTAACCATTTTTCCGACAGACTCGGTTTTAACCGCGCAGTGAATTGGCATGCGTTGGTTTGTTGAAACCCTGGCTTCGATATTTCCGTAAGAGCTCACAGCGGACATCCCCTAAAGTAATGTGCGATCCCGAAAGTAATGTGTGATCCCGGAACCCACTCGGATTTTCGGCAGCTCAAAACGTATAACTTTCCCAGGAGACCAACTCGTGGCCACGCCTCGGCAAACCGTTGGTAACTTCAGAGACTCAGGAGACTAAGATGATTCGCAAACTACTGTATTTGACGTGCTGCATGGCACTACTGGCGATCACGTGTTTGGCCCAGCAGAAACCCGATTTCAGCGGCACCTGGAAACTCAATGTTGCGAAGAGTGACTTTGGTAACTTTCCTAGCCCAACTAGTCGCACAGATGTCATCGTTCACAAGGAGCCTTCGCTTACTGTTAATGTCAGCGCAGAAGGACCTCAGGGTAAATTCGAGTACGTGGCGAACTATTCCACAGACGGCAAAGAAACAACGAACAAAGTTCGCGACCGTGATGCAAAGTCGACTGCAAAATGGGACGGAAATAATTTGCAGGTACATTCGATCTTCAACCTCAACGACACGGAAGTCACGGCGGTTGCTAATTGGACACTTAACCCGGATGGAAAGACTCTCAACATTAATGTGCACTTTTCCAGTTCCATGGGCGAAGGTGATCAGAAGTTAGTGTTCGAAAAGCAGGACAGCGGTGCCACAGTTGCTCCCGCGAAGAAGCCATAAGCCTAACACTTATCGAGGTTAGGACAACTCGCTGCCGAGAATCCCTCCTTAGACTTGAGTATTTGGAGTGCTTGAGATCCGTTGTTTGCAAGCTCTTCACACTGTGATAGCTGTAGCCGGTATACAATTTAGAATCAAAATGTCTGCAAACCTACAGCGAACCGGCGAGGAATCTCTGGTTTAATTTAGTCGCTCCAATAACGTTCAGAAGTGTCGAAACAGTCGGCAACGTTATTCGTGTGTCAAATTGAAAAGGAGGTTTTCGATGGCGGGTTATTTCTCGTTCGATAGAATGATTACCCCCCGTTTTGTAAGAGTATTTTATTTTTTTGGCGCCATAGCGCACTGACAGCTGCAGGGCTAGGGTTGGCAACCTGGGCCGGCATGGGTCTGCAGCAAGCTACTCTGCAGAAACAGATGGGAGTCTACTATCTGACACTTGGTGTCGGGGCGGTGATAATTGGCAACGTGATCTGGCGAGTTCTTTGCGAGCTTTGGATCGTCCTATTCAACATACACGCGTTGCTCGCTTCGATGGAAGTACGAATGGGTGGTTATCGTCTCAAGAATGAAGCGGCCTTTGACAAGCCTGCGCTGGAGCCGAAACCCGAGCAGATCGAAAAAGAGACGCCGCGCGAAAGTGTCACTGTTGGGCCACCGAAGAGGGAGCCATACGGCGTCACTCGGCCAGCCAGTGTGCTGGGCCTGACTTGATAGTGACGTCTCCATGCGGCGGACCCAAGTCGCCTATCAAATAAGCGGCAGATGAGGCGGCCCTTTGTAGATTTCGTAGAGTTGCGCTGTCGATCACGCTTCGTTGACTTCATTAGCACCTCGCTTCAGCGACTGTGTGAAACTCTGAGTCTGCCTTGGAGCTTTGAAGCTGAGGATTTGGACAATTCAAGCTGAGTAAATTTACTCAGCTTGAATTGTCCCGTCGCAACTCGCAATGCCTCCCAGGCGCGGGTTTAGAACGGCCCCAAACCTTAGTTCGTTTGATTCTGCCAATCACTTCGCGCTTACTCAAACAGAACAATCTCATTGTAAAGATGCTAATATTTCTTACGGAACGTGCCCTCGCATTCGACGTGTGAATTCAGCTGCAAAATTTAGAATTAACTGAACAGATTCTCGAGACCCAATGAGACTTCAAGTGATGAAATTTGGGGGCACTTCGGTTGGTGATGCCGACTGCATAAGCCGCGCTGCCAAAATTATCATCTCCGCGACGCGAGAGTCGTCCGTAATCGCTGTGGTTTCGGCAGTGAGCGGGGTCACGAATCGTTTAATTGCAGCGGCTGAGCGAGCTGCTACTGGTGATGAGAACGCGAGTATTGAAATTAAGGCTACTCTCACCGAACAGCATACGGCCGCTCTCAATGTATTAATCAAAGATGAAGCTGCTCGTTCACAACTGGCAACAGAACTAAAACAGATCATTGAGGAGGTTGAGGCTCGCTGTCGCGGCACGGCACTCCTGCGAGAGCTGACCCCGCGCACCCTGGCAATGATTTCCAGCGCCGGTGAGCGTCTGTCTGCACGACTATTAGCGGCCGCGCTACAAGAATCTGGGATCCAGGCCGTGGCCATTGATGCAACCGAGTTGATAGTGACTGAAGCTGATTTTGCTCAAGCGGACCCGCTAATGACCGAGACTCGAGAGCGGGCAACTGCGCGACTGCTGCCACTAATTAGAGATGGGTTGGTCCCTGTGGTAACAGGATTTATAGGAGCCACTCTGGAAGGCGTTTTGACGACTTTGGGCCGTGGGGGTTCCGATTATTCCGCTACTATTCTGGGTTCGGCCCTGAGCGCCGATGAAATCATTATCTGGACGGACGTAGATGGAGTTCTGACGGCGGATCCAAGGCTGGTTCCCACTGCCCGATTGCTGCAAGAAATCTCTTACAGCGAAGCGGCAGAATTGGCCTATTTTGGCGCGAAGGTGCTCCATCCAAAGACGCTGCAGCCTGTCGCCGATGCCGGCATCCCCGTATCCATTCGGAACAGCTTTGCCCCGGAAAAAGCAGGCACAAAGATTACGCGCACCGGTCATTCAAGCGAGGCGGGTGTTAGAGCGATAACGGCAATCAAGAATGTGAGTCTGATCACGGTTGGTGGCCGCGGCATTGTGGGTGTGATAGGAGTTGCAGCCAAGACGTTCACTGCTGCTGCCAGCGTTCGGGCCAATGTCTTACTAATCTCGCAATCATCCTCGGAAAACGACATCTGCTTTATTGTGGAATCGACAGAAGCAGATAGAACAGTCAAGGCGCTCAAGAAAATCTTCGCCTCAGATCTTGTTCATCACACGGTCGAGCACATCCGTGTAACTCCTGAGATTTGTATCATCGCGGCGGTGGGAGAAAGAATGCACGGCACCCCCGGCATTGCTGGTCGTTTGTTCAGTTCACTGGGAAAGAAAGGGGTGAACATCATTGCCATTGCGCAGGGTTCATCGGAATACAACGTTTCTTTCGTGGTGGAAGAGAGTGAGATGCAGAGTGCAATGATCGCGATTCATGAAGAGTTCGAACTCGGCCGCCGCTCGTTTAAGTAGATTCACGCAAGACATACCGGCAAGGCAATGAAGAGCTTGACAACATCAGGCCTGTTAGTTAAGTTTTCTCTTACTTGAAATTTCGATCTTTTCACTTTCGGGTAGAGGCGCGTTCTCCAAAAGTAAACGGGTCGAGCAGACAAGGCTGCCTTTTGTTTCTTGCCCTCGAAGGGCCACTGGGTTGCTCGTTGAAAGGGGCAGATCGCCGAAGTTCGTGAGCCGGACCTTCGCTGGACGCGAGCTGGTTACTGCGGCTAAATCCGCAGGACTGTCACCGGGCCATCGGTGGAGAGCTACGACGATAATTTGATACGCGCTCGTCAGCTGCGCGTCTTCAAGTTTTAGATTTCGTTTGAGGTCGGTCGTGATTTGCTCACGCCGGCCTCTTTTAGTTTTTCAGTCTGGAATCTTCCAGCCGGCAGAGTTATGAATACAGCTATCATGAAGTTTGGCGGCACGTCGGTGGCAGATAGTTCTGCCTTCATGAACGTGGCTCAAATTGTGATCTCGTATCCAGATTTGCGGCCAGTAATAGTCGTGTCTGCAATGCGTGGAATGACTGACGCTCTGCTTGCGAGCGTGGAGTGGGCCCGGAGTGGACCGTTGGCTGTGGATGCGGTTTTGACGTCTCTGCACCCTCAGTTTCAGCGTCATTCCAGGGTTGCCGCCGATCTCTCAAACGAATCTTCTTCTCTCTTGAAGTCTATTGATGATGCACAGCAGAGAGTTGCCGAATTGCTGCACTCCGTCGCCAAGACACCGGCTGCGGTCGCAGCTCTACGAGACGAAATTGTCTCGTTCGGGGAGCGACTTTCCACGGAGTTAATGGCGGCAGTTTTGCGAGAGAAGGGAGTGAACGCGCTAACCGTCGACTCGAGGAGCTGCATCAAGACGGATGAAATCTGGGGCTGCGCCACGCCGTTGATGGCTGAGACTATTCGCTGCACGCAAACTGAGCTGCGACTACTTTTGGAACGATCCGTTATTCCCGTGCTCGGTGGTTTCATTGGTTCAACTCTCAGCGGAAAGACGACTACCCTTGGTCGAGGCGGTTCCGACTACACGGCAGCCCTAATTGGAGCAGCACTCTCAGCAAGCGAAATCCAGATTTGGACTGATGTAACTGGTGTGCTAACGGCGGATCCACGTTTAGTTACCGAAGCCGAGACAATTCCTCGTTTGTCTTACGCTGAAGCTGCGGAACTCGCCTATTTCGGAGCAAAGGTTTTGCACCCGAAGACTATTCAACCTGCCGTTGAAGGTCTGATTCCTCTGCGTATCTGCAATTCGCGCGCACCACGGGAACCAGGCACTATCGTGGGCATAGATACGGACCCGGCGCCGCAAACCGTAAAGGCCATCGCTCATAAGACCGGGATCACGACGGTGCAGATCACTTCGGCGCGGATGCTTGGAGCATATGGATTTCTGCGGGCGCTGTTCGAAATCTTTGATCGATATACGACTGCGGTCGATGTAGTCACAACTTCCGAGGTCAGTGTTTCCTTATCACTCGACGACACGCGAATGCTTCCCTCCATCGTCCAGGAACTCCAACTCCTGGGTGAAGTCAACATCGAGAAGAGTAGAGCTATTGTTTGCGTAGTGGGTGAAGGGTTGCGCGCCACCGCGGGGATTGCCGCCCGCATCTTCAGCACCATAAGTGATATCAACGTGTCATTAATTTCTCAGGGAGCCTCAAGTATCAATCTAACTTTTGCCGTTGAACAGGCACATGTCGCGGAGGCAGTAAATCGACTGCACCAGGAATTTTTTCAGCGATCAAAGAGACCGCATTCAATGGAAAAGGTTGCTGGCGGCGCTGAGGTTAGGTATTGACTGTTTTCTTAAATAGGTACCTGTTCATGATTTCAAACTTAAACCTGGCGTCTTAGTTTTATGGACCTGCTTCATTTAACCCGCGAACTAATAGATATCCCGTCCGTAACCGGCAACGAAGCTATGGTGGGAGAATTTTTAGCTACTTGTTTAGATGAACTCGATTTCAACGTCGATCGTCAGGTGGTTGAGCAGGATCGTCATAATATAATCGCAACTACTGACTCGCCTCCGCGAATAGTCTTTTCCACCCACATGGATACAGTTCCACCCTTTATGCCATCCGCAGAGGACGCCGAAAATATCTACGGCCGCGGCGCCTGTGATGCGAAAGGCATCATTGCGGCCCAAATCTCGGCAGCTCAGCTTCTGCGGGCTAAGGGAGTTGAGCACATTGGGTTACTCTTTACAGTAGACGAAGAACAGAGCAGTGTCGGCGCGCGTGTTGCCAATGACCACCCAGTGGCAGAACAAGTGGCTTATCTGATAAATGGTGAGCCTACTGACAACATGCTTGCGGAAGGCACCAAAGGATCATTGCGAGTGCGAATCCTTACCCAAGGCCAAGCTGCTCATTCGGCTTATCCGGAGCAAGGTGAATCTGCGGTAGACAAGCTCCTGGATATACTGACTGACATCCGCGCTTTGCGATGGCCGCAAAACAGACTGTGGGGAGAAACTACTTGCAACATTGGTGTCATTTCAGGCGGCACACGACCTAATGTGATACCCGCGGCAGCTCAAGCCGATTTACACCTCCGTTTGGCGACAGAGGCCTCGCCGGTAAAGCAGATTCTGGAACACGTGGTCGGAAACCGGGCACAGATCAACTATCTCTCTGAGAACGATCCCGTGCGTCTGCACGCACTCAATGGATTCGATCGTTGTGTTGTGCGTTTTACGACTGATATTCCCTATCTATCGCGATGGGGCACGCCGCTGCTTCTCGGTCCAGGTTCGATTTTCCAGGCCCATACAGATAACGAATACGTCGCTAAGCAGGAGTTAAATCGCGCAGTGAGTCTTTATTTTCAGCTGGCCCAATCATTATTAGCAACCAAAGCGCTTGACACTGAAGGTGATTCGAAAGAGACGAACGCCTGGAACACCGTTTAGCGGGGATGAGCGAATGAGAATTGCATTGATTGGATTTGGTTCGATGGGCCAGCTTGTGGCGCATCGTGCGCGAAGCAGTGGAGATGAAATCGGACTGACCTTGACTTCGGCTGATGCAAGAGAGACGCCTGAGGTGCTCGCAACGCGAATCATTGGTCATGACGTTGCAATAGACTTCTCGACTGGTGACGCCGTTTTGCGGAACATTGAAGCCTGCGGTCGCGGGGCCGTACCTCTTATCGAAGGAACCACAGGCTGGAACGCTCACGCAGAAGAAGTCCGAATCGTCGTCGAGAAGTATGGAGCGGTCATGGTTTATGGCGCAAATTTTTCTATTGGTGTAAACATCTTCTATCGTATCGTTAGTTATGCCGCAGAACTTTTTCATTCGGTGTCTGATTACGCGCCATTTATCGAGGAGGCTCATCACTCTCGTAAACGAGATGCTCCATCCGGCACAGCGTTGCAGCTGCGAGAACTGATGGCTAAGCAGCTGAATACCGATATACCGATCGCCTCCACCCGTGCCGGCTCAATCCCTGGCACCCATCGTGTGGGCTTTGATTCTGCCGCCGACCAGATGACGTTGACTCACATGGCGCGTAGCAGGGAAGGCTTTGCCGCCGGGGCATTGCTGGCTGCCCATTGGGTTTCTGGACGCAAGGGCTTTTATGAGTTTTCGGAAGTAATTGACGAGATACTGAAAGGAAGTAACGTGTGAGTTTCTGTATTTGGGTTTAGGCCATTTTGGCCTTAGGTCTTTTGTCATTCGTCTAACGGAGGTCAACATGACGATAAAGCTCGACTGGATGCGCGGCTGCGCTACGGCTCTTGTAACTCCCTTCACCAGCACTGGCGGTCTCGATGAGACGCGTTTGCGTTCCTTGATCGAATACCAGATTGAGGGTGGCGTAAAACTATTAGTGCCTTGTGGGACCACAGGCGAAAGCGCCACGATGTCCGAGGAAGAAGATCAGAGGGTTATTGCCATAACGATCGCAGCGGCTAAGGGCCGCGCGCGGATCATCGCTGGCGCCGGAAGTAATTCGACTTCTGCCGCCATCGACTATTCTCTTACTGCGCGCAAACTTGGAGCTGATGCACTGCTGCAAGTGGCTCCCTATTACAACAAGCCGACTCAGGAAGGGCTCTACGCTCATTTCCGAGCCATTGCCGAAACCGTAAGCGATCTGCCCATCGTTATATACAACGTTCCCGGACGCACGTCGTGCAACATCTCGGCGGAAACAACACTCAGACTTGCTCGTGATTGTGAGAACATTGTGGCAACCAAAGAGGCCTCGGGAAATTTCTCTCAGATCATGGAAATCTTGCGTCGTAGACCGGGGAACTTTCGTGTTCTTTCCGGGGACGATGCCATAACGCTGCCTTTGATTGCACTCGGGGCCGATGGTTTGATTTCTGTTGCTGCTAACGAAGCGCCGGTCTTGATGTCCCAAATGATTGATCTGGCCCTTAAGGGAAACTGGGATGCCGCCCGTGAACTACACTATAGGCTTCTGCCACTGATGGAAGCCAACTTCATTGAATCCAGTCCTGGGCCAGTGAAGGCGGCTCTGGCAATGATGGGGCTGATTGAGGAGAATTATCGTTTGCCCCTGGTAGCCATTCAGAATTCGAGTCGCGAGCGTCTCCGGGTCGTGTTGAATGAAGCTGGGCTATTGAAGGAAGCGTCGCATGCTGCGTGAACAGATCGAGGAACTAGCAAGCCGGCGCGCCGGCGAATTTTCCACGGCAGACCGCGATCTTTTTCATGAATTCAAAAATGCGTTAAACCGTGGCGAAATTCGTGCAGCCCAACGCCAGCCAACTGGGGAATGGCGCGTAAATTCGTGGGTAAAGAAAGGTATACTAGCGGGTTTCCGCATGGGTTCGCTGACAGATATGTCTGCCACCCCCGGTCTGCGTTTCTTCGATAAAGACACCTTTCCGGTTCGCGCCACCAGCGTCACTGAAAATGTCCGAATCGTTCCGGGCGGATCCAGCATTCGAGATGGCTCTTATCTTGCCCCGAGCGTGGTCTGCATGCCTCCGATGTACGTAAATGTGGGAGCCTATGTCGATGAGGGAACCATGATTGACAGTCATGTGCTGGTTGGCTCATGCGCCCAGGTTGGGAAAAGAGTGCACCTTTCGGCCGCGGCGCAGATCGGCGGCGTGCTCGAGCCCGTGGGTGCTGTACCAGTGGTTGTCGAGGACGATGTGCTGGTGGGCGGCAATTGCGGAGTTTATGAAGGCACAATCGTGCGCGAGCGCGCTGTTTTGGCAGCAGGCACGATCCTCACCGGCTCAACACCGGTCTTTGATCTGGTTCGCGAACAGGTCTATAAACGCACTTCCGAATCTCCCCTGGAAATTCCAGCCGGAGCGGTGGTTGTTCCTGGTTCAAGAATGGTACGCAGCGAACGCGGAGTGGCTTGGGGCTTGTCACTGTATGCACCTGTGATCGTTAAGTATCGTGATGAAAAAACAGACCGAGCCGTGCAACTCGAAGACTACTTGCGGTGAGTACTCTGGCAAACAGGAGTCCCCTCGGTGAGCAAATTTGTTCCTGCGGCACGGCTGCGCGGCCTCAACAAGAGTCAGATTCGACAGGTATTTGATCGTGCCCTGCCAGGAAGTATCAACCTCGGGCTTGGTGAGCCTGATCTAATTACACCGGAAGTCATTAGAGAAGCCGCCGTAAGAGTCATAAAAGAGGAGCAGAATGGCTACACAAATCAGGCGGGCCTACAACTCTTACGTGAAAAGATCGCGGCTGATTACCCCCAACTCAGCCTTACGCCAGACCACGTAATCATTACTGCCGGTTCACAAGAGGCTTTGTATCTTGCCTTAATGACCTTAGTCGACGAGGGAGACGAGGTCTTAATACCAAATCCAGGCTTTGTCGCGTACCCCACGATTGTGAGAATGGCAGGGGGCAGCCCCAAGTTTTACCGGTTACCTGCCGCTGAGGGTTTTTCCTTCGATCTGGAAGCCTTTCAACGCGCGCTCTCACCACGCACCAAAGTGGTGGTTTGCATTAGTCCTTCTAATCCCACGGGCCGAATACTTTCAACCGCAGATCTGAAAGGGATCGCTGACACGCTGCAGAATTCCAACACATTTGTTATTAGTGACGAGATCTATCGAGAGCTTTACTACACACCAGTCCGTCCTCCATCGATCTCGGAATTTTACGAAAGAACCATCCTGTTGAGTGGCCTTTCGAAATCCATGAGCATGACTGGTTGGCGCCTGGGTTGGATATGTGGCGAGGCCGCGGTGATTCGCAGTGCACTCGTGTTGCACGGATATGTCACGACCTGTGCCTCAACAATTTCGCAGAAGGCCGCCCTCGCGGCCTGGACAGTCGAGGCCGAGAAATCAAGAGCGGAAATTCGCAGCATCTTTCGCCGGCGCCGCGATCATCTGATTAATATGATCGGGCACAAGCTCAACTTAACAGCCACGACACCGGAAGGCGCTTTTTATACAATGATGGACGTTAGCCACTGCGGAGACTCGATGGAGCTAGTCGAAGCTATGTTGGAACAGCGCGTGATTACTATTCCGGGGTCAGCATTTGGCAGTGAAGGAGAGGGCTATCTGAGGGTCTCATTCTGTGCTGACTTGCCTCAGTTAACCGAAGGCGTTGAACGAATGGAGGCTGCTATAAAGACAGCCGCGATCGCTCACTAATCAGGAAATCAATCGATGTCAAATAAATTCAGAGTGGGAATCCTGGGCGCAACTGGGATGGTTGGACAACGCTTTATTCAACTGTTAGAAGATCATCCGCAGTTCAAGATCACTGCCCTTGCTGCCTCAGATCGTTCGCAAGGCAAGCCCTACGCTGAAGCCTGCACTTGGCGCCTTCCCGGAGAGTTACCTTCTTTCGCTCGCAAGCTTGTGGTCCAGGCGCCTGAACCCCCGCTTGATTGTGATCTGGTTTTTTCGAGTCTGCCGGGAGATATCGCGCGCGAAACGGAAGGAAACTTTGCTGCTTCCGGATATCCGGTGATCAGCAACTCGTCAGCATATCGCCTGGATGGCGATGTACCGTTACTTATTCCGGAGGTCAATCCGAATCATCTTGGTCTGTTGGACGTGCAACGCGTGAATCGCAAAGACTCAAAAGGCTTCATAGTGACGAACCCCAACTGCTCGACCATTATGCTGGCCCTGGTCCTTGCTCCTTTACATGCGCGCTTCGGCGTGACGAGTGTCATTGCTACAACCATGCAGGCACTTTCCGGCGCCGGATATCCTGGCGTTGCGTCATTGGATGTGGTGGATAACGTGCTTCCTTTTATCAGCAGTGAAGAAGAGAAGATGGAGAGCGAGACGGTAAAGATATTGGGCCGATTGAAAGAGGGCGCAGTTGAGGCCGCGCCCATGCAGGTCAGCGCGCAGTGCAATCGCGTGAATGTTTCCGACGGCCACATGGCGGCGGTACGACTCAAGTTGGCGCGTACCATCGGAATTGAAGACCTGCGTGATGCACTTAGTACCTTTAGCGCCTTACCGCAAGAGTTACGACTACATTCCGCGCCCGAACGTCCTATCATTGTGCGAAACGAGCCGGATCGCCCACAACCACGACTCGATCGTGACGCGGGTTTCGGTATGAGTGTTTCCGTTGGTCGGCTGATGCGCGATTCAGTCCTCGATTATCGTCTGATAATGCTGAGCCACAATACCATCAGAGGAGCAGCTGGAGCGGCTATCCTCAATGCAGAGTTGCTCATTGCGATGAAATTATTGAAGTAACTTATCCGCGAAATCTGGATGTCGCTGTAATGCAGGCCTGTTCGTGGCAATTGAAAGCCCTCTGGTCACAAAAGTCATTCGCATGGATTACATTACTGGTGTAAGAATCGTCTCATTAACATCCTGCTTTAAGCAGGGTGTGAATAAAACTCGCAATGCGATGAGGTCAGTACCGTCACGCGGTAGCGTCGGGTCAATGTTCCGCCGACGCATTCTGATTGGTGAGATTGACCCGACGCTACCGCGTGACGGTACCGACCTCATGTCACTATGGCTCGTGTGCTGCTTGAACCTAAAGAGAACTGTCAAATCCCACCCACCAGTAAGCAGCGTGTTAATGAGACTCTACATGGTTGGTCAGCTCTGACGGATTATATTGCGAACTGCTTGACGCACTGCACCACGTTGTGGATGGCAATTTAGCCCCGATCCATTTTTGGCGGGCGACCACCGTCATCGAGGGGACCGGTCATCGCAAAGTCAGGAGTTATAAATGAAATCTCTGCTCACCCTCTCAATGTCCCTTCTCGTTCTTGCGCCTGCTGCGCAGGCCCAGAACCCACACAGCAATCAGTCTCTTCAATCACTGGTTGAAACTGAGCGTGCGTTTTCCAGGACCTCAGAAGAGCGCGATATGCGACAAGCCTTTCTTGCGTTCATTGCGGACGATGGCATTCTCTTTCGGCCAACGGCGCAAAATGGGAAACAGTGGCTAACTACCAACCCCCTCCCGCAATCTGAGAAGCACCCACTGTTAGCCTGGAAGCCAATTTTTGCTGAAGTCTCGCTTGCTGGAGACCTCGGATACACGACCGGTCCGTGGCTTTACAAAGCAGATATTAAGGACGAAAAAGCCAGCGCTTATGGCAATTTTGTGACGATCTGGAAAAAGCAAGCCGACGGCTCTTGGAAGTTTGCCCTCGATCTGGGAATTACCCATTCCGCACCAACGAGCTCAATTACAGAATGGCAACCTGCGCCCGATCGGAAGAGAAAAGTCTCAGGGACAGTCCCTCAGATTGATTCCGAGAAGGAGCAACTTGCGCTTATGAATTATGATCGTGAATTCTCAAATGCTGCGTCAACAAATAGTTCAGTCAAGACGTTTCTCTCGCATTCTGACAACGACGTGAGAGTCTATCGGGATAATAACTTTCCTTATGTTGGCAAGTCTGCAGCCGAAGCAGCATTGTCCAATTTAAAACATCTCTGGAGTTGGCAACCCGGCGGGGCTGGCGTTTCCACCTCCGGAGATTTGGGATACACCTATGGCGTCTACGAACTTAGAACAAATGACGCAGCGAAGGTACTGAATGAGAAAGGGAACTACTTGAGGATTTGGAAGCGGCATGGAAACAAATGGAAGGTGGTCCTCGATGTGGCCAATCCCCTGCCAAAAGAGAAGAAGACGGAATGACTCTGAGAGGATTTGGACAATTCAAGCTGAGGAAATTTGCAGGTTGGGAAGGGGGCAGTCATTAGTTTCAAGGTTCGGTAAATTCAAGGCGCCCCCGCTCAACCTTGAATGCCAGTGGCTATCCCTATCACTCAAGCCTCAGCCCTAAATTACATTGACTGATTGATTCGACGATGAAGCCTCTGAGACTTGAGCGGGGGCGCCTTGAATTTTCCGAACGTTGAAACTAATGACTGCCCCCTTCCCGACCTGCAAATTTACTCAGCTTGAATTGTCCAAATCCTCAGCTTCAAAGCTGCTAGGCAGACTCGAAGTTTTCACACGGTCTCTTCAGCGACGCGTTAATGAGACGCGACCTAAAGCCTGCCCGGTTCCGGCCACACATTTTTGGATCCTCACTGCTTAAAATCCTTCTTTTCAGCTAGCGCTTTTTTGATTCTTTCCACCACTATGCGCGTTTCGTTAGACAGTTCACCGTTGGGCACCAGTCGTAAATATTCATCAAATTCAACAAGTGCATTTTGTGGCTGGCGAGCACGCAGAAGGATATTGCCGGCGAGTAAATGCGCTTCCGCCAGATCCGGTTTCAGCTGAAGTGCACGGCCAACTTGCGGCCCGGCTTTAACGATATCGCCGGTCTCCCAGTAGACGCGGCCGAGCGCGAGATGCGCTTGCCACGAGTGATCCTCAAGCTTCAATCCAGCGATAAGTGCTTCCTCAGCCTGTCTCCAGTGCTTCTGCCTGAGAAAAACTTCTCCCAAGGCAAAACGAGCTGCTACTCTTTTCGGTTCTAACTGGACCGCCCGAAGCAGTGGCGGTTCGGCTTTTTCCCACTCACCCTCGTCCATATAGCTGGTGCCCAGCAGCAATTGAGCTTGATAAAACGCTGGATGGATCGCGACAGCCTTTTCCAAATGCCTTATACCTTGCTTGATGTGCTCTTGGCCCAGCGCAGCTTGCGCCTTGTCGAACTCGCTCTGGGCGACAACCGGCACAGTTGCATCGACTTCCCCAGCAGAACTCCGGGTCACGGCCCCTGTGGTTCCACTATCGGCTATTAATTGCAGCAGCAAATACTGGCTGGTCGCAGTCTCGAGATCCACTGTTTGGCGAATGTCCCGGTAACCGGACAAGTGCACTGATACGAGATACTGTCCCTGACTTAGCGAGGAGAAGTGAAATTTACCAGTTCGATCCGTTATCGCTTCTCCCACTATGGCTCCGCTAAAGGCCTCAAGTCGCACCACGAGATTTTCTGCCGGAGTTCCTTCGCGATAACGCACTTGTCCATTTATTTGAATCGCAATAGCCGGGGCCATCTGACGTCCCTGGGCCAAACAAGAAGCAGAACCAATAAAGCTTATGTAGAGCAAGATCGAAACATCCAAACACTTTCTTCTCATGAGTTCAGCCTTTGGGATATTGGGGCGGAGACGCAGATTTAAAAAGAAGAACGGGAGGAGAACTGGATCCTCCTCCCGCTAAGGCAGGTCGGCAACTTCCCTACTTAGAATTCAAACCTCATACCTAACCTCATATTGAAAGGTGGGCGGTAGCCCTGGCTCAAAGTCGTAAGGTTGATTTGAGGCTGCAAGAAGTCGGGATTAGTCGCTCCGAGGTCAAGTTGCTGGAATTGATCTGGTAACAGAACCTTGCGGCTGTTAGTTACGTTGAAGAAGTCGGCGATGAAACTGAGCTTGGCACGCTCGTTAATCTGCCAGGGATAATCCGCATGCAGATCAAGTTTTGTGAAGAATGGTGTGCGGCCCAACTTACCGCGTCCGCCAACTGGAATTTCGCCGGCGTTCAAGTAGACGGGATGCGGTAGAAACTCGCTCACCGGCAGGCCCGATTCGAGGTGCAAACCAGCACCAAGATTCAGTGCCTTCAGCCAGCGACCACCGAAAGCTGAACGGTCCTTACCGAATGTGTAGCTCGCGTAAAGGTTAGAGATAAAGTGTCGATCAGTGTTCAGCGGACCAACGGCGAATTGATCTCCGAGGAGGTTGAAGTCACCTGCGGTAAAGTCAAATAGCGAGCTGATCCCCGGATCCGTCTGTCCATTATCGTTCCGCAGGTGTCCCTCATAGTTTCCCTTTAATCTGGCGAACCGCATGTTTGAGAGCACTTGCCAGCCATTGGAGAAACGCTTGTTCAATTCAACCTCAACCGCGCGATAGATACGCACTGGGTCAATGAACCCATCGGGCGTGCCATCGGGCCGGTTGAACGATGCACCGTTGACAATTCCGCGTGCCCCGAAGCACACATTACCGAGACTGTTGCCATTCGTGTCTGTTACCTCGGTGCCGTAGTCAGGTGTGCCGGGCGTACTCTGCAGACAGCCCGCAGGGACAGCAGCGCCGACAGCATAGAGGAACGGCTGAAGGTTCGTTGCCGCGTCGAGTCGCGGGCCTACGTTACCCATAAAATAAGTCTGTACTACGCCGGCGTTGGCCGCCTCCGGTGAAAGCACCGCCGCATCTTCGATGATGCGTTTCAACCGGCGGTCCTGGTAGCGCACTGAGAGTACGAAGTTTCCCGGGAGTTGTTGCTCGAATCCAATGATGTGTTCATCTGAAAATCCCAGCTTCGTTCCGGGTGTGACGGCACTTAGATCGGAAGCGGATACTGTTCCTGCGCCAGGAACGTTACCTGATCCGACGGCGCCCGTGAGCAGGTGCGCGGCGTCGATAACCGGAGCCGCCGAGCCAAGGGAGTTAAGTCTCACGTGGCGAACACCCGCGGCATCAACGGTGAAATCCGGGGCAAACCGGAAGCCGTTGAAGTCCAGTTCCTGAGATAACGAGCGCTCTGCCGCATCGAGCGGCAAGTATTCAAAGAACCTGCCGTAGTTGTACCAAACCTTTGTCTTGCCTTTACCAAAGGGATCCACTGTGACTCCGAGGCGTGGCGCCCACTGATCAGTGAAGGCGTATGCATAACGCGCTCCCGCTGCATTGGGACTACCGATTACGCGTTCTTGCTCCCACCGCAGTCCCACAAGGGCGGTGATGTACTTGTTGAAATGCCACGCATCCTGCGCATAACCCGCGTGGTAGTTGCCAAACGTATCAAATGTCGGAGGTCCGAATTCACCGCGATAGACCTGAAGCGAGACGGGTACCTCCGTACCCCTGACATTCAGCCGGGGACAAAGAGTGCAAGCAGCATTCTGTGCTCGCAGGCGAAACTGGACGTTAAACATCTGCCCAATTGCCGCCGCCGTTCCGCCAATATCGGTGAGCGGGTCGCCGCTCGCATTTGTCGCCGGAATCGCGTAGTGTGGGCCACTTCGCTCACGACTGCCGGAATAGAGCGATCGCTGAAACTGATAGCCCACGGCAAATGTGTGCTGGCCGCGCAAGCTCAACTGTTTTGTGCTGTCGAATGTGGTCCGATAGTTGGTGCTTTGCGTAGGTTCAAAAAAGCCCAGCCCCTGCGAAGCATAGTTGCCCCGGATCGGATCCACAGGCAGCCGCACTTGAATCAGATTTAAATCGGCAAACCCAGTCTCATCGAAATGGTTTCGGCCCTGACTGAACGAGGCGCTTACGGTCCAGGTCGGGCTAAGTGAGCCGAAATAACGGACGGCGGTATTCCGCGTTCCGAAGTCAAGTTGACTCTGTCCGGTGGTGTTATCGATGTTGAGCGTGCGGAAATCTGAGCTGTTGGTTTTCGTCGGATCGCCAAAAATTGAAAACGCCAATGTATGGTTCTGATTGATGTTGTAATCGAGCTTGAAGGCGTAATTCAACGTGCGATAACGGCGGGCGTGATCACCGACCAGATTAAATAGTCCGGTGTTGATGACCGGTGCCTGGCCCGCAGCAAGGTCGGTCGCATTCGCTTCTACGCCTCGAACGATCTCGCGTCTCACGGTCGGATTGAAAGACCCGAAGAAGAACAGGTTATTGCGCGCTCCAGGTATGTAGCCTCCTACATCGGCGCCCACATCATAGTTCTCCTCATGCAACAGTTTTCCTTGCTTATTTACGCGTGTGTCGTCGGGCTGGCGCCGCGCGGCCTCAAATGCCTGAGGACGAGCAAACCCATATAACGCGCCATGGAAGGCATTGCCGCCCGATTGCGTGGTGATATTAATGATACCGCCCTGAGATTGGCCATACTGGGGTTCAAAACCGCCGGTCTTTACCTGCACTTCCTTTACGAATGCAGTATTGATCCCAGTACCGAGCGAACCGTAGGAACGATTAAAAGTGCCAACTCCGCCGAATGCCGAGTCCGTGATGTTCACCCCATCGGCGATATAGAGATTATCGAGTCCGGAGGCTCCGGCAATTGATGGATTGTCGCGGCCGCCATTGATGCTGTCGGTTGCTCCAGGGGAGAGGTAAAACAAACTCGAGACACTGCGCTGGACCGGAATATTCTGAAATAGCTGATCATTCAAGTTTTGTCCCACAGCGGTTGTCTGTTGATCAATACCGGCAGCTGTGTCGGTAATGTCAACGGTAGCCGAGATTTCGCCCGGCTCGAGTTTGAGCTGCAGATTTGACGCCCTCCCCACGTTGACGGTTACTCTCGAGACTAGCGCAGTCTTGAAGCCCGCCTGCGTGGCCTTAACGCTGTAATCCCCGGGGTTGAGGTTTTGCACCTCAAATGTTCCGTCCTCTTTTGTATTCACCGAACGTTCGCCAGTTGGTCCATTCACCGTGACGCTGGCATTTGCCAGGGCTGCGCCATTAACGTCGCTCACCTTCCCACCAATAGAACCTGTTGTCGAAAGGTCCTGGGCAAGAGCGATCGTCGATGCAAGGCCAATGGCCAAAATCGCGACTATAAATAAAGATCCTTTCTTCATTACGCCTTCCTTTCTCACTTCTCAAAATGCTCATTGCAGCAAAGTTGTCTTAGAGGCTGTCTAAGTTTCCGAAAATTCGGAAATCGAACCTTTAAGCTTGTTATCGCTGCCAGGGTGAAAGGGCAATGAGTGTGCCTGACTATTCACACGGCTCCCAGGCCGGTTGGGCCCTCATATGGGCCAACTCACACGGGCCGCATCTCTGCTGGCTTGCTAAATTTGGAATTTCGCCCGTAGGAAAGTTGCGTTAAATGGATTTCCCCGTCAGTTCAGCATTGAGCAGCCGACCGGTTCGCCGATTTTTCGTATTTTGGAACGGAGGAAAAAAGGGGAATAGGGGAAAAGGGAATTGGGAGCCTGTTCCCTTTTCCCCTATTCCCCTTTTCCTGGTTTTTAGGACCGCGGTCTCAACGTGAGATAGACAACCGTACCACGACGGTTTACCAGCACCAGGACCGGTCGTGAAGCCGACTTTTGCACTGCGGCGGTAAAATCGGAGACGCTGCGAACGGGCTGCCGATTAACTTCCAGAATCACATCGCCTTCGCGAATTCCAGCGTCAGCTCCGGGACCACCTGGATCCAGCTGGGTAACGACCAAGCCCTGCTCACCGCGGGAAAGGCCGAGCTGAGCAGCCAATTCCGGAGTGAGAGGTTCAAGTCCCAGGCCGAACTTGCCACTGCCGCTGGATCCTCCATTCGTCCCCTCATCTGCCGCCGGCTTTGCGTTCACGGGCAACTCACCCAACGTTATTGTGAACTGTTGTTCGCGTCCTTCGCGAACGACTGTCAGGGTTAGATCTGTGCCCGGCGAAGTTCTGGCAACCACATTGCGTAAACTATTGCTGTCAGCCACCGGCTGGTTATTGACAGCCGTGATTACGTCTCCCCGCTTTATGCCGGCCCGTTCCGCGGGACCACCAGCTTGTACGGAGTTGACGATCGCACCACGCGCAGCCGGCATATTCAAACTAGCTGCCAAATCAGGTGTGACTGGCTGAATTGTGATTCCCAGCATGCCGCGCCTGACCTTGCCGGATTTCAGCAGCTGATCCAGCACGACGCGAGCCATGTTCGACGGAATCGCGAAGCCGATACCAATGTTCCCACCCGAGGGCGAGAGAATCTGCGAATTGATGCCCACGAGTTCACCGTTGGTATTGACCAGGGCACCGCCGGAGTTTCCGCGGTTGATCGCCGCATCTGTCTGTAAGAAATCTTCGAAACTTCCATCACTTAAGCCAGTTGCTCGGCCCTTCGCGCTGATAATTCCCGAAGTTACCGTCTGCCCTATCCCGAGAGGATTACCCACAGCCAGAACGACATCACCTACGCGTACCTTGTCGGAATCACCCAGCGGCAAGACCGGCAAATTCTTCGCCTCGATTTTCAAGAGGGCCAAGTCGCTGGGAGGATCAGATCCCACGAGTTTTGCGGTGAAGGTTCTATTGTCGGTCAGCTCGATTTTTATCTCGACCGCGCCATCAACCACATGATGGTTGGTTAAGATATAGCCGTCGCCGTTCACGATGACGCCCGAGCCCAGTCCTTCGACTTTTTGCGGTGGCTGCTGTTGAGGAGTGCGGTCACCAAAAAAATCTCGAAAGAACGGATCGTTAAAAAATGGGAACTGCTGTGCTGCTCGTGCTCGCTCGGTGGAATGAACGGTAACGACAGCAGGAGAGACATGGCTCACAATGTCGGCATAGGAGGTCTGGATAGCTCCCGGGCTAGAAACGACCGGTTGTGGCTGGGAGTCGGTGGCTGAGAAACTCTTCCTTCCCGCCTGAGCTCTACACGCTCCTAGAGAGACTGCAAAAATGACTAAGGCGACGACCGCCTTTGAAGTATGTCGTTCGATAAATCGTTTCATATCAGAACCTCACTAGGTTTATTTCGGGAAATTCGGAAAATATAAGATGCTAAAGCCGAGTCCTCGGCACGCCGACGGTTGGCGGCTGTGCTCGCTTCACCTCCATTTAATTTACATAACATGACTACCTCGTCAATATAAAATGTGAGCGTCGAGCTGTCAAGCCCGGGTTCTTACTTGAAAGTCACAATTTGCTAAAGAGTAGCTGGATAACTTTATGACACTACCCCTCTCAGGTCGGGAGGGTCCCCGGCTCAAGATCGAAAGTCTTATCTTCAAGGCGCAACCGCCGACTTCATCAATCTTTTAAATTCGATTAGGGGCTTCCAAGTTGAAGCGGGGACAGGGTCCGCCTCCCGACCTGAGAGCCTTCCCGACCTGAGAGCCTTCCCGACCTGAGAGCCTTCCCGACCTGAGGTTGGTGTAGTTGAATGGCTGACTCTTGAATGCCGACGTTCCAGCCAAATGTTGGAATCTTTGTTAGGCAGTCCCCCGCACCGGCAGCCATTCTCAGCTTGACAGTCAATGCGAAGGAGAGCGAGATCCAAACGATAAAAAATTTGAAGAAATCTGAAGATTAAGAAAGAAAATTTCGGGAAATGTATCCAAATCGAGCTTATAAGAATATAGCAGGAAAATTTAGGATGGTGCGGATCTCGGGCTGGAGCGTTAAACTGTTGGGTCGTGCATTGACGGCCATCTCAGCCCTCCGGGATTCCCCTATTGCTCGCCGAAGTCTATGTTATACTGGCGCGTTCAAGGAAGCCTTATTAAACCGGTTTTGGTCTCTTCCCTTTGCCCGTGAGAAGTCATTATTCCTGCGATTAGATAGTCGGTTTCGCTAGTCAGCTCTAACAATTTCATACGTTAAGAGGTTGAATTAGTCTCCCCATGCGACCGGTACGCCATTCCAGCAACGGACACGAGAATGACTCTGTCCTTATTGTAAATGATCTGCCCGAGCAGCTCAGTTTAATGGACAACCTGTTGCGAAAAGCTGGGTATTCTGTCATGACTGCAGAAGATGGCCTTGAAGCTTTTCAGGTCGCCAAAACCAACCATCCAGACGTGGTCATTAGTGACGTCTCAATGCCCGGCGTAAATGGGATCGAGTTTTGCCGGTTAGTGCGTCAGGACCAGGACCTGCGCTCGATTCCAATTCTACTCGTAAGCGCTCACTTGAAAGATACCGAGACGATGGTTGAAGGACTTCGGTCTGGAGCCGATGATTATCTTGAGCTTCCCTTTGATTCAGTGCGACTGGTAGCTAAAGTTTCCCGTTTGCTCGAACGCTCAAAACTGGAAGCAAACTATCGCAATTTGGTGGAAGAAGCCACCGATATCATCTTTACTCAAGATATGGAAGGACGTTTGACCGGCATCAATGTTGCTGGAACTCATTTCCTGGGCCGCAATCAGCAAGAGATAATCGGGACGTTTTTCGCCGACGCTTTCCGGATTGATCAAAAAACCCTGCCTTCTGACCGACTTGCACAGTTTGCTACACAAGACAATTCTCGTGATCAATTTCTGGCAAGGGATGCATTTGGTCGTGAACGGTGGATAGAAATTATCACTTCTCGTGTGCATGATCGGGCAGGAGAAGCCGTCGGCATGCGGGCGGTCGCGCGTGACATAACGGAACGAAAACAGATTGAACTAGAGCTGCGCGATTCCGAGTTGCGTTATCGTCTGCTCTTTGATTCTACGCCGCAGCCAATCTGGGTATATGACGAAGAAACTCTAGCCTTTCTTGCCATTAACGACGCAGCTATTAAGGCTTATGGCTACTCGCGCGAAGAATTTCTAAGGATGACCATCAATGATGTAGCTTCCCGCGAAGAGGGTCCCGCGTTATTAATCAAGACCCCCAGCAGCATCGACGAACCTGTCATATCAAGTCCCTGGAGGCACCGCCGCAAAGACAAGAGCATCATTTACGTTGAAATGACTTCGCACGCTCTGGTATTCAACGGCAAGCCCGCAAGACTGGTAATCGCCAACGACGTTACTGAACGCAAACTGCTCGATGAGAAGCAGCGGAGGATGCACGCTTCCATTCAACAGTCAGCAATGGAGTGGCGCCAGACTTTCAGCGCAATAGATTTCCCGGTACTTATCGTAGATCTCGAGGGTCGAGTGAAACGACTTAACCAGGCCGCTGAAGACATTGTTGGGTTTCAGACGGAAGAGGTTGTAGGCCGGGATATTGCCCAGCTGGGGGAGGGCCAGCCCTGGCAGAGAGCGAGTGAACTTATAAGCGAGCTCAAACAGAATGGCGCCTCGTCGAGCTCTGAAGTGAAAGATGAGTTAAGTGGCAAGACCTGGGCCATCACTATGTATTTAATCCAGGAATTCGGGTCCGTGGGTGAACGCGCGATCCTTATCGCTCAGGACATTTCGAAGCGAACAGAACTTGAAGCATCACTACGACAGAGTGAGATGATGTCCTTGCTGGGTTCCCTGGTTGCAGGCGTGGCTCATGAAGTGCGAAATCCCCTCTTTGGAATATCATCGATCCTGGACGCGTTTGAAACCAGGTTTAGTGATCGGACCGACTATCTTCGCTATACAGATGTGCTGCGAGATGAAGTCGGGCGACTCACTGTATTGATGGAGGAGCTTCTGGAATATGGCAAGCCGTTCAAGGGAGACTTCTACCTGGCGGCCGTCGAGGAAGTGATTAACAAATCCATACGCGCCTGTTTGCCTGCTGCCCAACTGGCAAATATAACCCTGGTTAATAATATGCCGGGTTCGCTGCCGCGGATAATGATCGATCGCCGCCGACTCTCGAAAGTCTTTGTCAACCTGATTGAAAATGCTATACAGCATTCAAGCTCAGGCGGGTCCGTAATCATTGAGGCCCAGGAGTTGTACGAAGCTAATCAATTGTGGATTGATTACCTGGTGAGAGACTCTGGACCAGGCATTCTGCCGCAAGATTTTCCCAACATATTTGAACCTTTCTTTTCAAAGCGTCGCGGTGGTACGGGATTGGGCCTTGCTATAGCTCAGAGAATCATGAGTGAACATGGTGGCAAGCTGATCGCGGGTAACAACCCGGAGGGCGGTGCGCGCATGATAGCCAGATTCCCCATGCCCCTGAAAGAGGAGCCCATCGATGGCTAGAAATCGGATTCTCATCGTCGACGATGAACCGGGCCTTCGTTTCGGAGTGCGAGACTTCCTGGAACTCCATGGATATGAAATCGACGAGGCTGACAGCTGTCGGGACGCGCAACGTATTTTTAGGAGTTCAAGACCTGACGTTGTAATTGCCGATTACATGTTGCCGGACGGGACAGCCCTTGACCTTCTTCCTCGACTAAAGGAGATAGATTCAGATATACCGCTGCTAATACTGACAGCTCATGGTTCCATTGATCTGGCTGTCCGCGCGATCAAAGAGGGCGCCGAACAGTTTCTTACTAAACCGCTCGAACTTCCCGCCCTAATGGTAATTCTGGAACGGCTGCTCACAAATCAGCGGAATTTGCACAGACAACTGGCGAGTCGCTCACGGCAAGTGCGTCGCGCAATTGATCCTTTTATCGGGTCGAGTTCAGCCATCCATAATTTGGCTGAACAGGCGAGGAAGGTGTTAGCGACTGAGAGTCCGGTACTGATTCTCGGTGAGACCGGAACGGGAAAGGGTGTGCTGGCGCGTTGGCTTCACGACAACAGTCCGCGGGCCGAAGAAGCTTTTGTCGATCTTAACTGCGCGGGTCTTTCCAGAGAATTGCTCGAGACCGAACTCTTTGGTCACGAAAAGGGAGCCTTCACCAGCGCTGTCTCCTCCAAACAGGGCCTGTTCGAAGTAGCTCACCGTGGCAGCATCTTTCTTGACGAGATCGGCGACGTAGACATTCAGATTCAACCAAAGTTACTAAAAGTCTTGGAAGACAAACGGTTTCGCAGAGTAGGCGATGTGCGCGACAGACAAGTTGATGTACGTTTGATAGCTGCCACTCATCAGGATATTGGGCAGCTGGTTCGCGAGAAGAGATTCCGCGATGATCTTTATTTTCGCGTTAGCACGATCCCACTAGCGTTTCCGCCCTTGCGAGCTCGCGTAGAGGACATCCCGTTCCTTGCTGAGTACATGCTCGAAAAATTCGCAGCTGATCTGGGGCGAGGTGACCTTCAATTGGAAGCGGCGACGATGAAAGCATTGCAGGCATATTCCTGGCCCGGCAACGTCAGGGAACTTCGAAACGTTATTGAGAGAGCGGTCTTACTGAGTGACCAAAAAACTATCAGCTTGAAAGAGCTCCATTTCGATGGGCACGCGGGGGCCCGAGCAGCGCAACTGGACTCCAGCCTAACTCTCCTGGAACTTGAGAAGCAACACATCGAAAGGGTTCTGCAAGAGGAGAATTGGCGCGTGGAAAAGGCCGCCCGCAGACTGGGAATTCCTCGCAGCTCCCTTTATCAGAAGATAAAGAAGCATCGAATCGCCATGTCCAAAGTCTAGAACTCGAGTCCAGATTTCAGACTTTACTCCCCTCCCTAACGGTTCAAGCAAATGAAATCATCCAAAAGGCAGGTGTTTCAGGGATCTGACACAAAGTGTCACAACTGGCGTGGCGTTTGCTTAGGTTTGGGTTGTGCCAACCATTTAAGTAGCTCTCGGATCCGATTCGAGATTCGGCTTGCTTGGACTTGTTTGGAGTTGCACCGCTTGCGTTTGCCCCGCAGCGGCTTTGACGAGTCAGGTCCAAGTGGGCTATGTCCACCACCTACAATGTTTCGAATTGTAGTTATCCTCAAATTGATAAAAGGAGTTTAGAAATGCCTCAGTTCGTAAATTTACGTAAGATCGCCATCTCCCTGGCGATATTTTCGCTGGTCGCTTTCGGCGCGGTCTCGGCGGCGAAGGCGGACACAGTAACCTTTCAGCTGACCCAGGGGAGCACCTTGCCCAGTTTACCATCGCCCGGATATGGCTCAATCCAGCTAACGCTTAATGGCACCGGCGGAATCGATGTCGTTGTGGATCTCCTTAACGGGGCAAAAATAATCAATACCGGGCAGGATTGCTCCATCTGTTTTAACTCGAGTTTGACGCCGGATCCGACGATTGCGGTAAGCGGGCTTACTGCTAACTACGCGCTGATCGCAACAACCCCAGGGTCCCTTCACGCCGATGGTTTCGGTAATTATGAATATGGCGTGGATTACACAGGCGGCACAGGTGGCGGCTGTTCAACATGCGTAGGTCACGTGGTATTCACAGTTACCAAGGCCGGAGGTTTTAGCAGCGTGTTCGACCTTGTTGAAAACTCATCCGGGGGTATCAATTCACCTTTCGCAGTTGATATTGTGATACCGGGAGCGACAGGCTATGTCGGTACCGGAACGCCAACAACACCAGTTCCGGAACCCGCGAGCATGATCTTACTCGGAACCGGACTGCTTGGTTTAGGTGCCGGGGTGCGCCGGCGCAGAAATGCCCGTAAGGTAAACTAAAATCGGGCATTTCTAACTCCGTGATCTTCTGGCGGGACCGCTTTGAATTATTGGTCCCGCCAGAGACGCTTAACTAAATTGGTGTGATCACGTTTCATGAAGTGTTCAGGTCTTCGAACAAGGAGGGGGTAGGGATCATAATGAAACCTATTATCAGTTCGTCTTTGATTTTTAGTATTTCTTCGATTATCGCCGTGATCCTTACGGCAACTGCCGTTACCGTCAAGGCAAATGCCGGACACGCGCTTAGTGCTATGGTGTTGCCCGAGCCGGCGACTTTGCTACTGCTGGGAACGGGGATGGCTGGAATCGCAGGTCTCGTCCGCAAGCATTTGAAAAGTAAAAAATCGAAGTAATACTGCTCGGTAACTTTTGGACCACTTAACATTATGTCCAGCCGTCGCATGGTCTATTTTATAAGACGGTCAGGGGAAGTTCACAAATGTATACGAAACCAATTATTCTTCCTTTAGACGCAGAGGGAACGATTTACGCTCTTCAGGATGAAAATGGAAAAACGATTGGGACCGGCTCGCGCGAAGTATGCGAAGTCTTGATGTATATGATTACCAGGCCAGTCTCAGTCACGCTTTCCGGAAGATCAAGAACTAAGATTCCGCAACGGCCCAATGTGCGGGCTGCTATAGCAATATAGCATCTGGGTCGGGCAGCGCCATTGTTTGCTTCGTTAGAGCTTGAGTCCTCTGCCTGGCCTCATCAGTGTTGCCTACGTTAAAGGAGCAGCGATGGGTTCGGTAGAGGAGAATGCTATCGGCAAGTGGCACGGATGCTCATCTTCACATGAGCTGGTACACCGTAGCCATGAATTCTCTCCGGGTGCAGCAAGTCACATTTACTCGCCCCTCACGAATTTTCCATTTTGTCCTGCGCAACTACATTCTCTGTCTGTTCACGAATCAATCCCACAAGTGTCCAGACCTGGAGCTGTGCCAAGCTATTTCCGTGCTCTCACACAACCGATAAGTATCTCACCGGCTTATTTGGCGCGGTAATTGGCTTTCAAGGTGTCAGGGGGACGTGCGGCCGTTTTGGCCGTCTGAGCGAAGAAGGAGCAGAATCGCGTGCAGAACGATCGTAGCCTTTTCAACTGAATCTGCTGAGGGTTGTTTTCCAAAATCTGTTTCGCCGTTTTTTTGCTGTCTCGCCCTTAGATAATTTGAAACTTAACGTAGCAGAGATATTTTGGGCCATGGGTCCCTTTTCGTTTCTGCTCAGCTCTGAATGTGAATACTCAATTGCAGAAGCTTAAAACAGTCTCGGGCAAGTTGCGGCGCATGTTTGGCGGTCATAGTGAACCTCCGCCGCCGGAGGAGCCGACACCGCGCTTGTTGGTGGTGGACGACGAGGAGTCAATATGTTTTTCAATGAGTGATTACTTTGCTCATCATGGATATGCAGTCGATACCGCACGGGAAATTGAGGAAGCTGAAAAATTCATAGAAACCAATAACTACAAAGTAATAATTCAAGATCTGCGCCTGGGCATAGACAAGAAGACTGATGGGCTGGAGATTATCCGCAGCGCACACAAACGTCACCCGGAAACCCGCATTATCGTGCTAACAGCTTACGGATCCGCTGAAATGGAGGATGAAGCCAGGCGCTGTGGGGCAGACGCATTTCTGCGCAAACCAAAACCGCTCTCACAGGTTGCTCAGGTCGTTCAAGGATTGATCGAATCTCCTCCTCGCCAGGCTGCAAAATCTGCCTGAACGTTCCTACTTACTTAATTAGGGATCCACCCGGCAGTGCAACGCGAACTGTTAGCTTGCGGTTTCACCCCGTAGTTCGCGGTAGGGACACCGGTTACCCAATGCCCCCCGCACAGATCCCGGCGTGCAGTTTTCCCGCACCGGGCTCCTCAGACGTACTCGCTTCCGTCGAAGGCATCCGCGATCATCTTGCCAGGGGTCCTGGCTCGCTT